>Ga0255334_1000039_pt1 | contig 187191 bp, 139 predicted proteins | sample EtOH5_35cm_T3_12_FD_202080 | JGI IMG/M metagenome (GOLD analysis project Ga0255334, IMG submission 202080) | Sandy soil microbial communities from University of British Columbia, Vancouver, Canada - EtOH5_35cm_T3_129 | ecosystem: Engineered > Artificial ecosystem > Sand microcosm >...
GGTTGGTATAGGCGCTGCCGGCTGGGGCATAGACGCTGTGGAACAGCATGCCCGCCTGCATGGGCGAGAGCGGATAGAGATCCTGCACCTGTGCCGGATCGAGGCCAAGACCATCAAGCTGCGCCTGCGGCAGCCGCGCGAGCGGGAAGTCGGACGGCGTGAAGCCGGCGGCCTCGTTCGACGTGCAATGCGCGATGACGGCAAGCAGTTCGGCGCGGTAGTCCTCGGCCAGCCGCTGCACGGTGGCGTGCTTGTGCCGCGCGCGGCTGAAGGCAAAGGACAGACGCAGCTCGCCGCCATGCACCTGCCCGCTGACCGACAGCGGATGCGACAGTGGCGCGCTGGCATCCTGGCCGGCGCCGGTGTTGCCGAAAGCGGGTTGCCACGGCGCGCCTTCGGCGAGGCTGGCGTCGAACTGGCCGAGGTAGTTGAACACGACCTCGGGCTTTGGGATCGCCGCGATGGCGGCTTGCTGTTCGGCGGTGCCGAAGCGGCGCAGCAGGCCGAAGCCGATGCCCTCGCCGGGCACGGCGCGCAGTTGTTCCTTGACGGCCTTGATCGCATCCGGCAGCGTGCCGGCGCCGTCGAGCGCAACGGGGAACAGCGTGGTGAACCAGCCGACCGTGCGGCTCAGGTCGAACGCATCGTCGACGCCGGCCACGCGGCCGTGGCTTTCGAGGTCGATCAACGTCCGCGCGTTGCCGCTCCAGCGCGCCAGCACGCGCGCAAGCGCGGTCAGCAGCAGGTCGTTGATGCGGGTGCGGTAGGCGGCGGGCGCGTGCTGGAGCAGCGCTTGCGTGGCGTCGGCGGGCAGCGTCAGCGTGAGGCTGTCGCGTTCGGCGATGGTGAGCGAGCCGCTCGGGTCGTCGCAAGGCAATTCGGCGGCTGTGCCGGACAGGGCCAGCCAATGCGGCAGCTCATCCGCGCGCGATGCCGTCTTCCGGCGCAGCGCCTCCGACCAGCGCTGGCAGGACGCCGTGCGCGCGGGCAGCGCGGCCGGCTGGCCGGAGCGGCGCTGCTGGTAGGCGGCCAGCAGGTCTTCGATCAGGATGCGCCAGGACACGCCATCGACCACAAGATGGTGAATCACCAGCAGCAGTTGCCATTGGCCCGCCGCGCCGTGCAGCACGACGGCGCGCAGCAGCGGTCCGTGCGCGAGGTCGAGGCTGCGCTGTGCCGCTTCGCAATGGGCAATGCGTTCGGTCTCGTTCGGGAATTCGCGCACCCACAGCAAGTCCGGCGCGGTTTCCGCGTCCGCATAGGTCTGGACCCAGGCACCATCCGCCGGCGAGAACCGCAGCCGCAGCGCATCGTGGTGCGCGACCAGATCGCCCAACGCCAGCGACAGCGCCGCCGTATCGGGTGCCTCGCGGCAATCGAGCAGGACCGATTGGTTCCAGTGCCGGCGGCGTTCCATCGGCATGGCGAAGAAATCCGCCTGGATCGGCAGCAGCGGCACGGCGCCGGTTGGCACGGCTTCTTCGGCCGCGCCATCGCGCGGCAGCGGCTGCGCGACGGTGGCGAGCTCGGCCAGCGTCTGCCGCTCGAACAACTGGCGCGGCGTCAGCAGCCAGCCGGCGGCGCGGGCACGCGCGACGATCTGCAGGCTGAGGATGGAGTCGCCGCCCAGCTCGAAGAAATTGTCGGCGCGGCCCACGCGCGGCAGGCCGAGCACCTCGGCCCAGATGGCGGCAAGCGCGGCTTCCGCCTCGCCCGCGGGCGCGACGAATGCCTGCGTGCCGCCGAACTCGGGCGCGGGCAGCGCATGGCGGTTGAGCTTGCCGTTGGGCGTGAGCGGCAGCGCGGCGAGCACGACGAAGGCGGCGGGGACCATGTAGTCGGGTAGTTGCTCGGACAGCGCCGCGCGCAACGACGCTACGTCGATGGCCGCGTTCTCCGCCGGCACCACGTAGGCAGCGAGTCGTGAGCCGGTCGGACCCTCCACCGCAATTACCGCTGCATTGGCCACGCCGTCCTGCGCCAGCAAGCGCGCCTCGATCTCGCCCGGCTCGATGCGGAAGCCGCGGATCTTGAGTTGCTGGTCGATGCGTCCGAGGTATTCGAGTTGCCCGTCGGGCAGCCAGCGCGCGAGGTCGCCGCTGCGGTAGAGGCGCGCGCCGCCGTCGGAGAACGGGTCGGGGACAAAGCGCTCCGCAGTGAGGCCGGGCCGCTTCAGGTAGCCGCGCGCGAGGCCGTCGCCGCCCACGTACAGTTCGCCCGCCACGCCCGGCGGCACCGGGTTGAGGCTGGCGTCGAGCACGCGCACGCCCAGGTCGGGAATGCACTCGCCGATGGGGCTGCGCGCGCCGTGGCGCGGATCGAGGTCGGCCAGCGTGATGGGGCGGAAGGTCACGTGCACCGTGGTTTCGGTGATGCCGTACATATTGACGAGGCGCGGCGCGGCGTCGCCGAAGCGCTCCAGCCAGGGCCGCAGCGCCTGCGGCTCGAGCGCCTCGCCGCCGAAGATCACGTGGCGCAGCGCCAGCGGCTGCGCGCAGGCCTCGGGCTGGGCCAGCAGCGCGCGGAACGCGGACGGGGTCTGGTTGAGCACGGTGACGCGCTCGCGCCGCAGCAGCGCGAGGAAGTCCTGCGGCGCGCGGCTGACCAGGAACGGCACGATCACCAACTGGCCGCCGTGGCACAGCGCGCCGAAGATTTCCCACACGGAAAAATCGAAGGCGTAGGAGTGGAACAGGGTCCAGACATCGTCTTGGCCGAAGCCGAACCAGTCCTGCGTGGCGGCCAGCAGGCGCGACAGGTTGCCGTGCTGCAGTTGCGCGCCCTTGGGGCGGCCGGTGGAGCCGGAGGTGTAGATCACGTAGGCGAGATGGTCGGGCCGCACCGGCACGTCCGGCGCGTGTTCGGGCCAGTCCGCGCGCTCCGCTTCGGCGGCGTCGAGCAGCACCACCGGCAGGCCGGCGCGCCGCGGCAGCAGGTCTTGCAGCGCGGGCTGGGCGAGCAGCGCGGCGATGCCGCTGTCGTCGAACAGGTAGGCCAGCCGCTCGGCCGGATAGGCGGGGTCGAACGGCACGTAGGCGCCGCCGGCCTTGAGGATCGCCAGCAGGCCGACGATCATCTCGGGCGAGCGCTCGGCGGCGATGCCCACGCGCACTTCCGGGCCCACGCCGAGCGCGATCAGGCGGTGCGCGAGGCGGTTGGCGCGGCGTTCCAGCTCGCCGTAGCTGATGGTGGCGTCGCCGTGGCGCAGCGCCACCGCGTCGGGGCGGGCCTCGGCCTGGCGCTGGATCAGGCGGTGCGCGGGCGCGAGGCCGGCAAAGCGGCGCCGCGGCTGGCCGGCGGCGTGCTGCATGGCGAGCGCGGCGCGGTCGTCGGCATGGCCGTCCGCGTCCAGCAGCGGCGTGGCGGTCAGCGGCAGTTCGGGATGGCGCAGCATGCCGTCGAGCTGCGCGACGTAGTGGCGGGCCAGGCGCTGCGCGGTGGCGGCGTCGAACAGCGCGCTGTCGTATTCGAGGCTGATGTGGATGCTGTCTGCGTGCGTCCCGGCGTGCGTTTCGACGTCGAGGATCAGGTCGAACTTGGCGCCGGTCTCGCGGGCCTCGATGGCCTCGGTGCGCAGGCCCGGCAGCGCGAATGCCTGCGCGCCGGCGCCGGCGCGCAGGTTGAACATGACCTGGAACAGCGGGCTGCGGCCGGCGTCGCGCGGCACCTGCATGCTGTCGAGCAGCACCTCGAACGGCAGTTCGGCGTTGGCCAGCGCGCCCAGCGCGTCGGCGCGCACGCGCTCGCACAGCGCGCCGGCGCTGACGCCGGGCCCGGTGCGCGAGCGGTAGACGTGGGTGTTGGCGAAGAAGCCGACCACGTCGTCCAGCCCCGGCTCGCCGCGTCCCGCGTGCGGCACGCCGATGGCGAAATCGTGCTGGCCGGCATGGCGCGCGAGCAGCGCCTGCCAGGCGGCCAGCATCACCACGAACGGCGTGCAGCGCCGGGCCACGCAGAACGCGCGCACGGCGCCGGCCAGCGCGGGCGGCAGCGCCATGTCGACGCGGCGCGCGAGGTGCTGCGCGGCCGGCGCGCCGTGCGGCCGGTCGACCGGCAGTTGCAGCGCGGGGACGTGGCTGCCCAGGCTGGCCTGCCACCACGCGCGCTGCGCGTCGAGCGCGCCGCTGTCGAGCCGTTCGCGCTGGCGGCGCGCGTGGGCGGCGAAGGTGGCGGCGGGCGGCGGCAGTTGCACGTCCGCGCCGGACGCCGCCTGCGCATAGGCGGTGGCGAGGTCGCGCGCGATCACGGCGTTGGAGACCGCGTCGGAGACGATGTGGTGCAGCGACAGCAGCAGCACGTGCTCGTCGTCGGCGCGGGCCAGCAGCGTGGCGCGCAGCAGCGGCGCGCGGGACAGGTCGAAGGCGCGCGCGGCCTCGGCGTCGATGCGTGCGCGCAGCGCGGCTTCGCCGGCGGCGAGCGGCTCGTGGCCCAGCGCGAACGGCGGCGCGTTCTCCACCACCTGCCGCGGCGGCTGGCCCGGCGCGCCGTCGGCGGCGAAGCGGGTGCGCAGCGCGGGATGGCGGTCGACCACGGCGCGCAGCGCGGCGGCCAGCGCGGCGCGGTCGAGCCGGCCATGCAGGCGGAACGCGCGGGTCTGGTTGTAGGCGGTGCTGCCGGGCTCGTATTGCAGCAGGAACCAGAGCCGCTGCTGGGAGAAGGACATGGGGGACATGGGCGACGGCAAGGCGCCGCCATCGCCGCTGTCATCGCCGCTGTCATTGTCGGCAGCGGCTTGTTCGGCCTCGTCTTCCAGCAGCAGCGCCAGCAGCGCGGCGTCCTGCTGGCGGGTCGGGGATTGCGTCATGGGGCTGTCCTGTACGGTGAGCTTGGGCGGTGCGGGGTCCGGGCGGGATCAGCCGGCGGTGGCGGCGGGCGCGCCGGCCGAGGCGCGCAGGGCCGCGCGCGCCTCGGGCGACATCGCGGCCAGCGTGCGCTGCAGGCCGGCCAGCGTTTCCAGCTGCGCCGGGTCGGCGCTGGCGGCGCGCAGCGCGGTGGCCAGCGCGGCGGCGCTGGGCGCGTCGAACACCGCGCCGGGCGCGATCTCCAGCTTGAGCAGCTTGCGGATGCGCGCCACCAGCTTGATGACCAGCAGCGAATGGCCGCCGGCCTCGAACAGGTCGTCGGTCACGCGCAGCGCGGGGGCGTCGAGTAGCTCGCGCATCTGTTCGAGCAGCAGCGCTTCGAGCGCGTCGGCCGGCTCGCGGGCGATGGCGCCGGCGGGCGCATCGTCTCCGGGCAGCGCGCGCGTGGCCAGCGCGCGCCGGTCGACCTTGCCGTTGGGCAGGCGCGGCAGCTCGGCCACCGCGATCCAGTGCGCGGGCACCATCGGTTCGGGCAGGCGCGCGGCCAGCGCCGCGCGCAGGGCAGCGCGGCGGGCGCCGCCGAGCGGGATGGCGCCGTCGTCGTCGGGCACCAGCCAGGCGGCCAGGCGCGTTTCGCCGGTGGCGCCGTCCGGCCCGGCCATCGGCACCACCGCGGCCTGGCGCACGCCGGGCAGCGCCAGCAGCGCGTGCTCGATCTCGCCGCACTCGATGCGGAAGCCCCGCACCTTGAGCTGGCCGTCGGCGCGGCCGGCCAGTTCCAGGCCGCCGCGCGGCAGGTAGCGCGCGAGGTCGCCGCTGCGGTAGAGGCGCTCGCCCGCGCGGCGCGGATGCGGCACGAAGGCGTCGCTGTCGCGGCCCAGGTAGCCGCGGCAAAGCTGGGCGCCGCCGAGGTAGAGCTCGCCGGTCTCGCCGGCCGCGGCCAGTTCGCCGGCGGCGTTGAGCACGTGCGCCTCGCAGTTGGCCAGCACGGTGGTGAGCGGCAGGCCGGCGCCGGGGGCGTTGGCGGCGTCTTCGGCATCGGCGGCATCGGCGGCATCGTCGGCATGCACGAGGATGCCGACCGTGGTCTCGGTCGGGCCGTAGTGGTTGCACAGGCGCGCGGTGGGCACGCGGCGGCGCAGGCGGGCCAGCAGCGCGGGCGACGCGCTTTCGCCGCCCAGCACGATGGCGGCGCCGGCGGGCAGCGGCGCGCTGTCGTCGTTGCCATCGTTGTCGTGCTCACTGTTGTCTTCGCTGCCGCCGAGCAGCGCGTCGAGGTGCGACGGCACCATCTTCAGGCAGTCCGGGCGTTCGCGCGCGAGGAAGCGGGCGAAGGCGGCGGCGTCCTGCGTGTCGGCGTCGTCGGCCACGCACAGGCAGGCGCCGTGCCACAGCGCGCCGAACAGCGTGGTGTTGCCCAGGTCGGCGGCCACGGTGGAGGTCAGTGCGAAGCGCTCGCAGCGGTCCAGGCCCAGCGCGTGGCCGGCGGCGGCGGCGTAGTTGAGCAACTGGCCGTGCTCGATCACCACGCCCTTGGGCGTGCCGGTGGAGCCGGAGGTGTAGAGCACGTAGGCGGGCTGGCCGGCGACGATGTCCGGCTCGCCGGCATCGGCTGGCGCCGTGGCGCTGTCCGCCAGCAGCGCGGCCACGTCGACGTGCGGCGGCAGGTCGGCGGCGCCATCGGTGTTATCGGTGTCATCGGCGCCGCCGGGCAGGTGGCGCGCCCCGGCCAGCACCAGCGTGGCGCCGGCATCGGCCAGGATCCGCGCGCGGCGCGGCGCCGGCCACGACGGGTCCAGCGGCAGGTAGGCGCCGCCCGCGCGCAGCACGGCCAGCAGCGCCAGCACCAGTTCGCCGCCGCGCGGCAGCAGCAGGCCGACCGGCGCGCCGCGGCGCAGGCCGAGGGCGGGCAGGCGCGCGGCCAGCGCGTCCACGCGCTGGTTCAGCGCGCGGTAGTCCAGCTGCAGGCCGGCGGCGCTCAATGCGTTCTGGTGCGGACGCTCGCGTCCCCATTGCGCCAGCCGCTGCGGCAGCATCCGCGTGCCCGCGTCGAGCGGCGCGGCGTGCATGGCGGCGGCGCGCGCGGCGTCGGCGGCGGTGGCCAGCGGCAGCGCGCCGATGGCGGTGCCGGGCCGCGCGCGCAGCGTGTCCAGCAGCGTGCGGTACTGGTCCAGCAGGCAGCTCATGGCATCGGCGCGGTAGCGCGCGCCGTCGTAGTGGAGGGCGAACTGGCGCGGCGCGCCATGTTCGTCCTCGCGGATTTCCAGCGCCAGCTCGAAGCCGGGCAGCGCTTGCGGCGGCTGCGCCTGCCAGTGCGGGCCGCCGCGCGCCGGCATGGCCGGCGGCAGCGTGGCGAGGGCGAAGCCGATGCGGCCGGGCGCGCCGGCGGCGGCGTCGGCCGGGCAGTGCTCGCGCCAGTCCAGGTGGCTGCCGGCCTGCGCGGCAAGCTGCGCGAGCCAGTGCGCGAACGGCGCGTCCGGGTCGGGGCGCACCGCCAGCGGCAGCACCGCCTCGTAGCGGCCCACCGCGCCGGCCAGCGCGTCGAAGTCGCGGCGGCAGTCGTGCAGCCAGCCGGCGGCGAACGCATCGGCCGGGTCCAGGCGCCACAGCAGCAGCCACCAGGCGGCTTGCAGCGCGAGCGGCAGCGGCTGGCCGAGCGCCTGCGCCCAGGCTTGCAGCGCGGCGGCCTCATCGCTGCCGATCCGCGCGTTCAGCTCGGCCGGCGCCGGCGCCGCGTCCGGCGCGGTGCGCCGCCACGGCAGGCGCGGCGCGTCCAGCGCGGCGAGCGCGCCGGCGATGCCGTGCCAGTAGTCGTGGCCGGCCTGCGCGTTGTCCTGGGCCAGGCCGGCGGTCCATTCGAGGTAGTCGGCGTAGGCGAGCGGGGCCTCCTGCGGGTCCTCGGCGGCGTTGGCGTCTTCGCCGGCATAGGCCCGCGCCAGTTCGCGGTACAGCGTGACGAGGCAGGCGCCGTCGGCGGCGAGCGGGCTGGCGGCCAGCAGCAGCTGGTGGTGGTCGGGGCCGAGCGGCAGCAGCGTGGCGCGCAGCGCGGGCAGGGGAGCGGCGGGAGCGGCGATGGCATCGGCCGCATCGGCTGCCTCGGCCCATTGCGGCGGCACGCCCTCGAAGCGCTGGCGCAGGCCGCGCAGCCCCTCGGCGTGGCCGAAGGCGAGGCCCAGGCTGGGGTGGCGCGCGGCCACGCGCAGCAGCGCGTCGCGCAGGCGCGGCACGTCCAGCGGGCCGCGCAGCGTGGCGGCGAGCGTGACCGGCGCGGTGGCGCGCGCTTCGAGCGCGCGCTGTTCGCGGCCCAGCGGCTGGGCTGCGGCGGAGAAGTCGTGGACGATGGCGTTCATCGCTTCAGCCCTCCGTGCCGGCGGTGGTGGCGGCAGCGGCCGCATCGGCGGCGGCGCTGCCGGCGAGCGGGCGCAGCGCGTGGCGCTCGAACATCTCGCCCATCGCCACCACGATCTTGCGCGGGCCCTGGAAGGGATCGCGGGCGTGCGCGGCGAGCATGTTGTCGAGCATCACCACGTCGCCCTGGCGCCAGTCGAAGCGCACCGCGCAGGCTTCGTAGAGCTCGCCGAGCAGCGCCATCACGTCGTCGCCGATGGGGCTGCCGTCGCCGAACGTGACCTGGCGCGGCATGCGCTCGGCGCCGACGATCTCCAGCAGGTCGCGCCGCACCTCGGGGTCCAGGCAGGCGGTGTGGTGCAACTGGACCTGGTTGAAGAAGCTGCGCTCGCCGGTCACGGGATGGGCGATCACCGCCGGGCACAGCTCGCGGGTCTGCAGGGTGTCGGCGTCGAGCCAGCGGAAGTCGGTGCCGGAGGCGCGCAGGCGCGCTTCGACCTCGGCGCGCTCGGCGGTCTTGAAGAAGTCGCGCCAGCTCACGTCGAGCTTGTCGTTGAAGGTGCGCACGTAGCGCAGCTGCCGGCGCTCGAACTGCTCGGCCAGCGCGCGCGGCAGGCGGCGGTACATCTCGCGGCAGTCGACGATGGGCGTGGCGCCGCCCACCGGCGCCGGCAGCTCGCAGAAGAACCACTGCTTGCGCGGCCAGCGCGACAGGTGGGCGCTTTCGTTGTGGTAGAGGATCATCTCGCGCTCGGGGTAGGGCGTGGAGCGGTAGGTGTTGCGCCCGCCTTCCTTCTTGGGCAGGTCGCCGTAGGCGCCGTACAGGCCGGGCTCGATGGCCTCGGCGAAGGCTTCGAACTCCTGCGGCGTGCGCAGGCCGAAACCGCGCAGCAGGATGCCGCCGTGGCGGCACAGCGTGGACTCGATGTAGTCGCGCTGCGCGCGCGCCCAGCCCACCGCGTCGATGTCGCTGGTGCCGGGCTCGATCACGATGGGGAAGGTCTTGCCGGGGGCGAGGAAGGAGGTCGCCACCAGCGGGCGCGCGGTGGTGGCCACCGCGGGTGAGGCGGATGAGGCGGACGGGGCCGCCGGCGCGCGGCGGGTCAGTTGCTTGAGCTTGTCGAGCTTGCTGCTGGGACTTGGGCTGGGCGTCATGGCGGTATGGATGATGTCGTTGGCTTCGATGGAGCGGGTGGCGTGGCTGGCCGCGCCGGGCAGGGCGAAGGCGGGCAGCGGCCGGTCGGGATCGGCCACGGCCTGCGCCAGCACGGCGGCATAGGCTTCGGCCAGCGCCGCGGCGGCGGCGGGCGAGAACAGCGCGGTGGCGTAGACCCATTCGGCGCGCAGGCCGCCGGCGTGGGGCTCGAGAAAGACCGCGAGGTCGAACTTGGCGGCGTGCGCCGGCGCGGGCAGGCGGCTGGCGCTCACGCCGTCCATCGCCAGCGTGCCGGCGGGCGTGTTGTGCAGCACGAACAGCACCTGCACCAGCGGGTGCCAGCCGCGCTCGCGCCGCGCCGCGCCCTGGCCGGCGGCCTCGACGATGCGCTCGAACGGCAGCGCCTGGTGGTCGAACGCTGCCAGCGCGCGCGCGCGCACCTGCGCCAGCAGGTCGGTGAAGCGCAGGTCCGCGGCGCAGCGCGCGCGCAGCGGCAGCACGTTGACGAAGAAGCCGATCAGGCCTTCGAGCTCGCGGCGCGGGCGGCCGGCCACGTCGATGCCGACCAGTTGTTCCTCGGCGCCGCCCGCGCGGTGCAGCAGCAGGTGGAAGGCGGCCAGCAGCACCATGTAGCGGGTGGCGCCGTGGGCGTGGGCGAGCGCGTCGGCCTGCGCCAGCAGCGCGGCGGGCAGGGTGGCGTGGCAGGCGGCGCCGGCCGTGGATGCCACCGGCGGGCGCGGGTAGGTGGTTGGCAGCGTGGGCGCCCGCGGCGCGCCTTGCAGGGCGCCGCGCCAGTAGTCGGCGTCGGCGCGCAGCTGCGCCTGCCGCGCGGGCGCCTGCTGGTGGACCGCGTAGTCGGCGTACTGGATCGGCAGCGGCGGCAGCGCGGCGGCGGTGCCGGCCCGCGCGGCGTTGTAGCCGGCGGCGAATTCGTCGAGCAGCACGCCGACCGACCAGCCGTCGCCGGCGATATGGTGCAGCGTCAGCAGCAGCGCGTGGTCGTCGGCGGCCAGGCGCACGAGGCGCGCGCGCAGCGGCGGCGCGTGGGCGAGGTCGAACGGCTCGCGCGCCTGCGCCTCGGCCAGCTCGCGCAGCGCAAGTTCGCGCTGCGCCGGGCCGAGCGTGGCGAGGTCGCTGAGCGGCACCTCGAGCGCCAGCGCGGCGGCGATGCACGCATAAGGCTCGCCGTGGGCGTCGGCGCGATAGGCGGTGCGCAGGATCTCGTGGCGCGCCACCAGCGCGTTCAGGCTGGCGCGCACCGCGTCGGCGTCGAGCGTGCCCGTCAGGCGCAGGCCGCCGGCCATGTTGTAGGTCCAGCGCGCCGCGGCGCCGCCGATGCGGTCGACCAGCCACAGGCGGTGCTGGGCTGGCGCCAGCGGCATGTCGGGGTGGCGCGGGGCGGGGGCGATGGCGTCGTGGAGGTCGGCCGCGTTGCCGCCGGCCTTGTTGTCCGCGCTGCGGTCGATGCGGTCCATGCTGTCGAGCGCCTCGGCGCAGGCGGCCAGCGTGGGATGGTCGAACAGCAGGCGCAGCGGCACCGCCGCGCCATGCCGCTCGCGCAGCCGCGCCACCAGCCGGGCGGCGGCCAGCGAGTTGCCGCCGCTGGCGAAGAAATGCGCGTGGCGGCCGGCGGGGGCGTGGCCGAGCAGTTCCTGCCACAGCGCGGCCAGCGCCAGCTCGGTGGCGCCGCGCGGGAGCTCGACCGGGGCTTGGTCGCCCGCATCGGCCGGCGCGCCGCCGCGCGTGAACGCGCCGTGCGCCCACACCGCGCAGGCATCGAGGCTGTCGTCGAGCCAGCCCTGGCGGCAGGCGGCGCGCTGCAGCTTGCCGCTGGAGGTCTTGGGCAGGGCGCCGGGATTGAGCAGCAGCGCCACCGCCAGCGGCTCGCCGCAGGCATCGCCCACGGCTTCGGCCAGCGCCTGCACCAGCGCGCCGTGGCCGACGCGGCGCTGCTCGGGGCGCGAGATTTCCACGGCGAGGCCGATGCCCTCGCCGTGGCCCGCCGCCACCGCGAAGGCCGCCACGCGGCCCGGCCGGGCGCTGGCCACGCGGGTCTCCACGGCGCGCTCGATGTCCTGCGGGTAGAGGTTCTGGCCGCGCACGATGATGAGGTCCTTGCGGCGGCCGGCGATATAAAGCTGGCCGTCGCGGCGCAGGCCGAGGTCGCCGGTGCGCAGCCAGGCCGCACCGTCATCGGTGCCGGCGAAGCTTTCCGCCGTGGCCCGCGGGTTGCGCCAGTAGCCGCGCGTCACGCTGGCGCCGCGCACCTGGATCTCGCCCACGGCGCCGTCGGGCAGTGCGCGGCCGCCGGCATCGGCGATGCGCACCGCGTGGCCGGCGCGCGCGAAGCCGCAGGCCACCAGTTCGGTGGCGGCCGGCGCGGCTTCCCGGCCGCCGGGCACGTCGTCGCCGGCCGGCATGCCTTGCCCGCGCGCCAGCGCCGCGGTGTCGAAGCGCGTGCTGGCCATGCCCTTGCCGCGCTCGCCGCCGGTGACGAACAGCGTGGCCTCGGCCAGGCCGTAGCAGGGGTAGAGCGCGCCGGCGCGGAAACCCGCCCCGGCGAAGCGCTGCGCGAACGCGCGCAGGGTGTCGGCGCGCACGGGCTCGGCGCCGGAGAAGGCCAGCGCCCAGCTCGACAGGTCCAGCCCTTCGAGCTGGGCGTCGCGCACGCGCTCCACGCACAGGCGGTAGGCGAAGTCGGGCCCGCCGGACACCGTGCCGCGATGGCGCGAGATGGCCTGCAGCCAGCGCGCCGGGCGCTCCAGGAACAGCCGCGGCGGCATCAGCACCACCGGCGTGCCGGTGTGGATCGGCTGCAGCAGGCCGCCGATCAGCCCCATGTCGTGGTACAGCGGCAGCCAGCTCACCATCACGTCGCCGGGCGCCACGGCCATGCCGGCCTGGATCGCGGTCTCGTTGGCCATGACGTTGCCGTGGCTGACCATCACGCCCTTGGGCGCGGCGGTGGAGCCGGACGTGTATTGCAGGAAGGCGAGCGTGTCGGGCGTGGCCGCGAACGGTTGCCAGCCGGCCGGCGGCGGCGCCAGCGGCGCGTCGGCCAGCACCACGCGCGCGCGCGGGGCGATGGCGGCCAGCGTGTCGCCGTGGGCTTCGGCCTGCGCGGCGGTGGTCAGCAGCACGCCGGCGGCGGCGTCGGCGGCGATGGCGCGCAGGCGGCTGACCTGGGCCGCGCGCATGGCGCCGGGCTCGAACGCGGGCACGGCCACGAGGCCGGCGTAGAGGCAGGCGAAGAAACCGGCCACGTAGTCGATGCCGCTGTCCATCAGCAGCAGCACGCGCTCGCCCGGCGCGGCGTGCTCGCCCAGGCAGGCGGCCAGCGCGCGCGCGCGGGCGTCGAGCGCGGCGTAGCCGTGGCGCTGCTCGCCGGCGTCGTCGAGGGTGATCAGCGCCGTGTCGCCGGCGCGCTGCGCGGCCAGGCGGCCGAGGTGGGCCACCAGCGTGGCCGGGACGTTCGGATCGGGCTGCATGCTTGGATCGGCTTTCCAGGAAAACGGTTGGCGTGGGAGGGTGGCGCCGCGCGCGGCGTTCAGGCGGGCACGGGGCGGGCTGCGGCGGCGGGCACGGCCAGCGGTTCGGCCAGCAGTTCGGTCACACGGGCCAGCACGGCGCCCTGATGCTGGTGGAGGAAGAAATGGCCGCCGGCAAACCAGTCCAGCGTGTGGCCGGCGCCGGTCTCCGGCGCCCAGGCCTGCAGCTCGGCGGCGCCGATGGCGTCGTCGCGCCCGGCCAGCACGTGCAGCGGCACCGGCAGCGGCGCCGTGTCGGTGTGGCGGAAGCTCTCGCAGACGCGGTAGTCGGCGTCGAGCACGTCGAGCGTGAGGCGCAGCAGCTCGGCGTCGGCGAACACCGCCTCGGGCGTGCCGCCGTGCTTGCGCAGCTCGGCCGTCAGCGCGGCGTCGCCGCGCAGCGCGGCCAGGCGCCGCGGATCGCGCCGGCTGGGCGCGGCGCAGCCGGACACCAGCAGGCGCCGCGGCAGCGCGTGGCCGCGCTCGCGCAGCAACTGGCAGACGCGGTAAGCCAGCAGGCCGCCCATGCTGTGGCCGAACAGGGCGTAATCGGGCGTTGTGCCCCCGCTTCTGTCGCTACTTGCGCCACGTCCCAGCCGCGCGCCGGCGGCGCCGGCGAGGTCGGCCGCCAGCGCCTCGAAATCGCGCAGCAGCGGCTCGGCCAGGCGCGCGCCGCGCCCGGGCGGCTCGAGCGGCACCAGTTCCACGCGGGCCGGCAGCAGCCGGCGCCAGCGCAGGTAGGCGGTGGCGCTGGCGCCGGCGTAGGGCAGGCAGAACAGCAGCAAGGCGGGCATGTTCAGGCGTCTGCCGCGGCTTGTTCCTTCGCTTGTTCCTCCATATGGCGGCGCAGGCTCAGCGGCCGCATGTCGGTCCAGGTGCGCTCGATATGGTCGAGGCACGCCTGGCGGTTGCCGCTGAAGCCGGCGGCGCGCCAGCCGCCCGGCACGGGCTTGTAGTCGGGCCAGATGGAGTACTGCTCTTCGTGGTTGACGAGGACCAGGAAGGTGGCGTCGTCGCGGTCGAAACTCATGGTGGCTCCCGTATCTGTCGTGGCGGTCATGCAATGCGCTATCGCGGCCACGCCGGCGTTTCGGGCGGCATGGCGCGCATCACTGAGTTGGACGAAGCAGGGGAGCGGAAATTTAGACGGGGACGCCGCGATGGGCAGAGAGAGCCGCCGGAGAGCGAAGCGGCGCCCAGCACGTTTGCCGGTTTGCCGCTAGCATGTAGCCCTGCGCGCCCCCCGGCCGGCCCTGTCCCGTGCCGGCACGCGGCGCCGCCGCGTCGTACCGGCTTCCTTTTCCCCCTATCCATGTCCTCCCAAGCTCCAGTTACCAACCGCCCCCTGGTCATCGCGGCCGTGATGGCGTCGATGGCGATGGTCGCGCTCGAAGCGACCATCGTCTCCACGGCCATGCCGCAGATCGTCACGCAGCTCGGCGGGCTGCGCCTGTATAGCTGGGTGTTCTCGTCGTTCCTGCTGACCCAGACCGCCATGACCGTGGTGTTCGGCAAGCTGGCCGATCTCTACGGGCGCAAGCCGGTCATCCTGGCCGGCATCGCGGTGTTCCTGCTGGGCTCGGTGCTGGCGGGCTTCGCCTGGTCGATGCCGGCGATGATCGTGTTCCGGCTGCTGCAGGGCGCCGGCGCCGGCGCCATCCTGCCGGTCACGCTGACCATCGTCGGCGACCTCTATCCCGCGCACGAGCGCGGCAAGGTGCAGGGCTACCTGGCCAGTGTGTGGGCGGTCTCGGCGGTGCTCGGGCCGATGGCGGGCAGCCTCATCATCGGCAAGCTGTCGTGGGCGTGGATCTTCTGGATCAACCTGCCGATCGGCGTGCTGGCCGCGCTGGGCTTCGTCGCTTTCCTGCACGAGCAGCCGTTGCGCAAGCGCCCGGCCATCGACGCCGCCGGCGCCGCGTATTTCACCGTGGCGGTGGCGGCGCTGATGATGGTGCTGACCGATGCCGGCGCGGCGGGCGCGGGCCGGCTGGCCGTGGAGATCGCCGTGCTGGGCGCGAGCCTGCTGCTGTTCGTGCGGCAGGAGCGCCGCGCGGCCGATCCGATGATCTCGTTCCGCCTGTGGGGCCACCGCCCGGTGCTGGCCTGCAACGGCGCCACGCTGTTCTCCGGCATGGCGCTGATGGGGCTGACCACCTTCCTGCCGATGTACGTGCAGGTGGCGATGGACCGCACGCCGGTGGTGGCCGGCTTCGCGCTGACCATGATGATGGTGGGCTGGCCCGCCGGCGCCACCATTTCGTCGCGCACCTTCCACCGCATCGGCCTGCGCCGCCTGCTGATCGGCGGCAGCCTGTTCCTGCCGGCCGGCGCGCTGGTCTTCGCGCTGCTCACGCCCGGGAGCAGTCCGGCGCTGGCGGGCCTGGGCTCGCTGGTGATGGGCTTCGGCATGGGCATCCAGAGCGTGTGCTCGCTGGTGCTGATCCAGGAGATCGTGCCGCTGGCCGACCGTGGCAGCGCCACCGCCTCCAACCTGTTCGCGCGCAACCTGGGCAACACGCTGGGCGCGGCGCTGCTGGGCGCGGTGCAGAACTTCGGCATGCACCATGCCGCGGGCCTGGGCGTGGTCAGCACCGAGCAGCTGCGCCAGGTGCTCGACGGCGCCGGGCGGCACCTGGCCGGCAGCGCGCCGGTGCGCGAGGCGCTGCATCATTCGCTGCACGTCACCTTCCTGGCGATGCTGGTGATCGCGCTCGGCGCCATCGCGGCGATGCTGCTGCTGCCGGGCATCGAGATCGCGCGCCGGCAGGAAGTGCCGGCGGAATAGCGCGCGGGGGCGGGCGGGACCTGCCCCGGGGGCGCGCGGCACCCGGGCGCCGGCGCACCGTGCAAGCATCGGGCATCGGTGCGATAATCGCGGTCTTTTCCGCGATTCTCCCGGGCGGCAGCCGTTCGTTTCGCCCTCCGCCTGCCCGTGCGCCACTCATGCTACCTGCCCTGAAGGCTTTCATCGTGCCCGTGATCGTCGCGTGCGCGATGTTCATGGAAAGCCTGGACGCCAACGTGATCGTGACCGCGCTGCCCGAGATGGCGCGCGCCTTCGGCCACGATCCGGTCACGCTCAAGATCGCTGTCACCAGCTACGTGCTCGGGCTCGGGGTGTTCATTCCGGTGTGCGGCTGGCTGGCCGACCGCTACGGCGCGCGCTCGGTGTTCCGCGCGGCGATCGGCATCTTCGTCGCCGGCTCGATCCTGTGCGCGGTGTCCACGTCGCTGCTCGCGTTCACGGTGGCGCGCTTCATCCAGGGCGTGGGCGGGGCGATGATGGTGCCGGTGGGCCGCATCATCATTTTCCGCGTGGTGGAGCGCTCGGAATACATCCGCGCCATGAACTACCTGAGCGTGCCCGCCATGCTCGGGCCGGCGGCGGGGCCGCTGCTCGGCGGCTTCATCACCACCTATCTCCACTGGCGCCTGATTTTCCTCATCAACATCCCGGTCGGCATCCTCGGCATCTATCTGGCCAACCGCTACATCAAGAACACGCACGAGCCGCATCCCGGCCCGCTGGACTGGACCGGCTTCGTGCTGTCGGCGGGCGGCGCGTCGCTGTTCCTGCTCGGCCTGTCGCTGGTCGACGGCGGCCTGGCCTCGGCCCGGGTGGCGCTGGCGATGGCGCTGGCCGGCGTGGCGATGCTGGCGGTCTACGCCTGGTACGCGTACCGCGTGCCGCGGCCGCTGCTGGACCTGCGCTTCTTCCGCGTGCCGACCTTCCAGGCCAGCGTGCTGGGCGGCTCGCTGTTCCGCATCGGGCTGGGCGCGGTGCCGTTCGTGCTGCCGCTGGTGCTGCAGGAAGGGCTGGGCATGAGCGCGTTCCGCTCGGGGCTGATCACCTGCGCCTCGGCGTTCGGCGGCATGTTCATGCGCACGCTCGCGTCCAAGGTGCTGGGGCGCTTCGGTTTCCGCAACACGCTGATGTACAACGCGGCGCTGTCGGGCCTCGCCATCGCGGCGTGCGGCGCGTTCTTTCCGGGCACGCCGACGTGGGCGATCTGGCTGGTGGTGCTGCTGGGCGGCTTCTTCCCCGCGCTGCAGTTCACCAGCCTCAATTCGATGACCTATGCCGAGATCAAGAGCGCCGACGTGGGCCGCGCCACCAGCCTGGGCAGCGTGGTGCAGCAGATCTCGCTCGGCCTGGGCGTGACGATCAGCGGCATCGTGCTGGAGATCACGCGCACGGTGAACGGCCATGCGGCGCTGCAGTGGTCGGATTTCTGGCCGGCCTTCATCGTGGTGGGGCTGTGCTCGTTCGCGTCGATTCCCGTCACGCGGCGGCTCGCCCATGACGCCGGCGCCGACATTTCCGGCCGCGCGCGCGTCAATGCGCGGGCGGCGGGAAAGGCGTAGCGGCGCGCCTCAGAACTGCCGGCGGTACACCACGAAGCCCGATTTCTCGGCCACCGCGTCGTACAGGCGCATGGCGGTCTGGTTGGTTTCGTGGGTCTGCCAGTAGACCCGCTTCGCGCCGTCCTCCTGCGCGCGCCGGTAGACCGCCTCGATCAGCGCGCGGCCCACGCCGGCGCCGCGCGCGGCCTCGGCCGTGAACAGGTCCTGCAGGTAGCAGCTCGGGCCGATCTGGATGGTGCTGCGGTGGTAGAGGAAATGCACCAGGCCCAGCAGCCGGCCGCCGCGCTCGGCCACCAGCGCGTGCACGGGCTCGTAGGCGTCGAAGAAGCGCGACCACGTCATGCGCGTGATGTCCTCCGGCAGCGCGGTCGGCCCGTGGCGGCCATAGAAGGCGTTGTAGCCATCCCATAGCGCTTTCCAGGCCGGGTAGTCGGCCTGGCTGGCGGGGCGGATCAGGAGCGGGTCGGTCACGGCGTCATCCTCGCGGCGGGGCAAAGTCCGCAGTATGGCACCGATGCGCGCGCGGCCCGCCGCGTTCTCGCGCTCACGCCTCGGTCGGCGAAGGGGCCGGCGTGTAGCGGGCCTTGCCGCCGCGCTTGGCCTCGTACAGCGCCATGTCGGCGCGCATGAACAGTTCGTTGGCGGTCTGGCCGTCCCGGGGGTCGTGCACGGCGAAGCCGACGCTGGCGGTCGCCACGATGGTATGGCCCTCGATGAAATGCGGGCGCCGCGCCGCGTGCACGATGGCCTGCGCGATGCGCTCCAGGCTTGCCGTGCCGGTGGCGTCGTCGAGCACGATGCCGAACTCGTCGCCGCCGATGCGCGCCACGCCGTCGCCGGCGCGCACGCAGGCCGACAGGCGCTCGCCGAAGGCCGCCAGCAGCTGGTCGCCCACGGCGTGGCCGTAGCTGTCGTTGATGGTCTTGAAGTCGTCCACGTCCACCAGCATCAGCGCGGCGTCGCGGCCGGTGGCGCCGGCGCGCGTCATGGTCTCGGCCAGGCACCGGTCGAAGCCCTTGCGGTTGAGCAGGCGGGTCAGGTGGTCGGTCAGCGTCTGCGCCTCCAGGCTGCGGATGCGCTGGCGTTCGGTGGTCACGTTGCGGGCGAACATGTACAGGCCCTGCACCGTGTCGCCGGCATCGTTCCAGGCCGGCTGGTAGGTGACTTCCATGCACTCGCCGCCGTCCTGGCCTTCGAGGCTGAACGTGGCCGAGGCGCCCAGGTAGGCCTGCGCCAGGTACGGCTGCGACGCCACGTAGGTCGGCGTGCCCCACAGCTCGCGCAGCGTGAGCCCCACGATCTGCCGCGCCGGCAGGCCGAAGCGCCGCGCATAGGCTTCGTTGACGAAGACATAGCGCTCGTTCACGTCGATGAACGAGACGAAGTCCGGCACGTGGTTGGCGATGGCCTCGATGCGCTTCTCGCTCTCGGCGGCCTGGTCGCGGGCGGCGTAGAGCGCGGCCTCGCGCTCGGCAAGCTGCCGCATCACCGTGCCGAAGGTGGTCGCCAGCTCGCCGATCTCGTCGTTGCGCCCGGTGGGCAGGGCGGCCAGCGCGGCCGGGTTGCCGGGCGCCTCGCCCACCACGCGGTGCAGCAGCTCCAGCGGCGCCAGCATGCGGCGGATCACCAGCCACATCAGCAGCGCCGCCACCACCAGCGAGAAGCCGGCGGTCAGGATGGTCTTGCTGCGCACCTCCAGCAGCGGCGCATAGGCTTCCCTGGCGGGCAGCACGGACACCACCTCCCAGCCGTTGGTCTCCAGCAGGTGGCGCGCCACGATGGGCTGGCTGGGGCTCACGACCTCCCACGCGGCGCGCGGCGTCTCCAGCCCGCAGTTGTCGCCGATCGCCCTGGCCGGGGCCATCACCTTGCCGGCGTCGGCATGCATGGCATAGCGCGGGTTCTCGCCGGAAGACACCAGGCAATAGCTGCCGGTCAGCCCGATCCGGCTGCGCGCGATCTGGCCGAGGAAGTTGTTCTCCGAGAGGTTCAGCGCGCCGCCCACCACCGCCAGCAGCCTGCCGTCGGGCGCGCGCAGCGGCACCGCCATCACCACGCCGGGTGCGGCGCTCAGCCTGCCGCGCAGCAGGTCCGACACGGCAAACGCCGAGCCGTCCAGGACCTCGCGGAAGTAGTCGCGGTCGCCCAGGTGGATGCGCTGCCCGTCGGGCACGGCGGTGCTGAAGGCCATCTCGCCGTCGGGCCAGGCCAGGAACACCGCGTTGAAGTTCTGCGGCATGGACACCGCCTGCGCGGCAAAGCGCTTCATGACGGCGGGCGGCTGGCCGAGCATGGGCTGGAGCTGGCTCGCCAGGCGGCGCAGGTCGGTGGCGCGCGCCTCGAATTTCTCGTCGAGCTGCCCGGCGACCATCCTGACCAGGGTGTCCTGCTGGCTCTGGCGCAGTTCCGTGAGGCCCTGGAAGGCGTAATACTGCGCGAAGAGCGCGCGCGCCAGGACAATGAGCGTCACCACGACAGCCGTCGCAATGGCTACCCGATACTTTAAGGAGTGCCGCATGATTATCTTGTTATTGGTGTGCGGACCAGCCATGCTGCCCGGCGCGACTCCGCCGGGCTGCCCGTCCTCCGCCGCGAGCGACTGACCCGGGTCACAGGTTAGCAGAAGCGGTGCGCCGGCCCGGGCATGCCGCCGCGGCGCGTTGCGATAAGGCCGCGCGATGCCGGTTCCCGGTGATGCAACCTGCCCACCCGGGCCACGCGCGGGGCTAGAATGCGGCATTCTTCCAACAGTGCCCCGACCGTGCCGCCCGGCGCGTCTTGCCGGGCCGTCCCGTCCACCCCACCAAGCCGCCGCCCATGAGCCTCGAACCCGTCCTGCGCTTCCTCCACATTGCCGGCGTCACCCTGTGGGTGGGCGGCATGTTCTTCGCCTACGTCTGCCTGCGCCCGGCCGCCGGCGCGCTGCTGGAGCCGCCCCAGCGGCTGCGCCTGTGGCGCGCCGTGTTCGCCACCTTTCTCGGCTGGGTGTGGGTGGCGGTGGCCGTCATCGCCGGCAGCGGCGCCATCATGATCGCCCGGGCGGGCATGGCCGCCGCGCCGCCGCACTGGCACCTGATGCTCGGCACCGGCCTGCTCATGATCGCGATCTTCGTCTACGTGTTCGCCGGCCCCTACGGCGCGCTGCGCCGCGCCGTGGACGCGCAGGACTGGCCGGCCGCCGGCGCCGCGCTGGGCCGCATCCGCCGGGCGGTGGGGGTGAACCTGCTGCTGGGCGGGCTCACCATCGCGGTGGCGACGCTGGGGCAGTGGCTGCGCTGACGGGTGGCCTTTCGCGCTGGCGCCAACGACATGCTGATCGCCGCGCACGCGATGGCGCTGGACGCCGTGCTGGTCACGGACGACACCGCGGCGTTCTCCCGCATCGGCGGGCTGCGGCTTGAGAACTGGATCGCCTGAACGGAAGCCGTCCGCGGGGGCGCGGCAAGCCGCCGCGAGCCTGCCCGCGCTTCCCGGCGTTTGTCAGGCCGCCGCCTCCATCACCGACTCCACCCGGTTGCGGCCCGCGCTCTTGGCGCGGTACAGCGCGAGGTCGGCCCGCCCGACGGCGCCGTCGAGGCGGCGTTCGGCCTTGTCCACGCTCGCTACGCCGATGCTGATGGTCAGGTCGGCCACGCGCTTGCCGAAGAAGCGCGACGACGTTGCCCGCAGGCGCTCGGCCAGCGCCAGCGCCGCCGCCGGGGTGGTGCGCGGCAGCAGCACCAGGAACTCCTCTCCGCCGAAGCGGCCGGGATACGCGCCGGCCGGCAGCTCGCGCTTGAGCATGGCGGAGAAATCGGTCAGCACGCGGTCGCCCTCGGCGTGGCCCATGCTGTCGTTGATGTGCTTGAAGTGGTCCAGGTCGATCAGCAGCAGCGCCATCTCGCCGCCATGCCCGGCCATGTGTTCCAGCTCGCGCTGGCCGGCGTCATAGAGCGCGCGGCGGTTGAGCAGTTGCGTGAGCGGATCGGTCCTGGAGAGGATGTCGAGCTCCACGTGCAGGCGCCGCGTGATGACCAGCATGAAGGCGACTGATAGACCGAGGTCCATCAGCGTGTAGGAACCCAGGTAGATGGCCTGGATCAGGTCGTCGGACGCGAACAGCTTCTGCCCGGCCAGCCCCGAGAACAGGCTCGCCACGCAGCGCGCCAGCACCACCAGCGTCTGCACCGTCAGCAGGAAGCCGAAGAAGCGCGCGCTGAAATCGCGCCCGCCGTGGCGCAGCACCAGCAGCGCCTGCGTGCCGAAGAACAGGCCCATGACCAGGGTCACGATGGTGACGCGCGCATCGTAGCTCTCGTGCCCGTAGACGAACCACGTCAGCGCCAGCGTGGCCAGCACGACCACGACGGCCGCCGGCGCGCGCGCCTGCGGGCGGCCGTAGAAGGCCTGCGTGCCCAGCGTCCACAGCGCCACCGCGGCGAGCAGCAGGCCGTTGCCCAGCACGATCGAGACCCAGTCCGGCGCGATGTCGCGCAGCCAGAACAGCATCGGCGCCACCACCAGCACCAGCGAGCCGGCCACCCACTCCCCGATGCCGCGGATGCCGCGCGGGAAACTGCGGTACGCCGACAGCAGCACCACCGACATCAAGGCCGACATGATCGATGCAAGGAAGACCGTTGTCTTGAGATCAAGCTGAAGCATCGTGGGCGGCGTATCCCAGGCAGGGGCAGGAGCCTATGCTACCAAAGACCCGCCGCAATGGCATCGCGTTGCCACCGCGCGCGGCGCCGGCGGTCTTCCCGTTTGCCGCGCCGCATGGGGTCCGCGGCAGCCCGGAGCCGTACTCGCGCGCTTTGTCATCTCCCCCTTGCGAGGGGAAGGGAAATGCCGCATGGCTGCGCGCTCGTATTGTTATAATTTTTATATCAAAAACGACCATCGCAGCGGGCCACGCGCGCTGGGCGCCCTGACACACACGGTGCGGGCAATTGCTGGGGAGCGGCATGAGCGACAGGGGAAATGGACTGCCGGCATGGTCCGGAACGGGGGCGTGGATGCAGTCATCCGCATGGCGGGAGGCGAGGGTTTCCGCCAGCCGGGCGCGCACCGCGCCGGAGGACGAGCAGCGCGAAGCGGCGCAGGACAGCGTGGCGGTGACGGTCTCGCGCCATTGCCTGGATACCTACCTGGGGTCCTGCGCGGGCATGGAAGGCAATCCCGCGGCCAGCCTCTGGTTTTGCGATGTCCGCTCCAACAGCGAGCCCGTTGCGCCGGCCAGCATGCTGCTGCCGGTGGCGGCGCCGCTGGTGTGGGACGCGGCGTTCCGCCTGCGGCAGCGCGAGCTGCTCGCGCGCTCGGCCACGCAGCAGAAGATCGCGCGCATCGCCGCCGCGGTGCGCAACGCCGCGGGCGGCATGGCGCCGTGCGAGGCCAAGGAATACTTCGAGCAGCATCTCTACGGCCCCGCGGGCCGGGAGTTCAAGCTCACCCTGTTCCCGCTGCCCACCGGCGAGGCCGGCGCCAGGAACTGGACCCGCGTCTACGGCAACCAGCCGGCGCTCAACCCGCAGGAACGCTACCTCGAACTCTGCCGCGACGGCATGCGCTTTCGCGCCATCGGCGCGCTGCGCCGGCAGCGGCAGCCCAAGGTGATCGTCTGCCTGGGCACGCGCAACACCGATGACTTCCTGCGGGCCTTCGGCTTCGGCGGAACTTGCCCGACGCAGCACGTCCTGCAGCCCGCGGACCAGGGCAAGCCGATCCAGGTCTACGTGGACGGGCCCACCACCTTGCTGGTGTGCCCGCCGCTGAGCGGCGCCTCCGGGCTCAACTCCGACGTCCTGCAGGCCGCCCTGGGCAGGTTCGTCGCCGGTTTCATGTAAGGCGCGGGAACCGGCCGGGCGCAAGGCGCGCCCTTGTCGCGCTACGTTCGCGTACCCGCCGCACGCGCCGGCCACAGGCGCAGCAAGGCCTTCATCGCGTAGATCACGATCAGCGTGCCGGACAGGTCGCCGACGAACATCGCCAGGAAACCATGCGCCAGTGCCGCGCGATTGCCGCGCAGCGCGAACCAGATGTGGTGCAGCAGCGGATTCGTCACCGCATATGCCAGCACGAACGCCAGCAGCCGCGCCGGCGTCAGGTTGGTCAGCGACGCCCGCAGGCCGAACGCATGCCGGGCAAGCCGGTAGACCAGGTACGGTGCTGCGCTCGCCAGGATGGCGCCGATGACCGCGCGTGCGGGATCGTCCGGAAAAAGATAAAAGGCATTGACCAGCAACGAGGCAATCAGCAGCCCCGCCGCTCCCGCCGCGCCGAACAAAAGCGTGCATAGCAGCCGGACGCCCGCCGGTAAATAAATCCAATTAATTCCAGGCACAAATTCCAAATGCTGGAAAAGCCACTCATTTAGTGCCATCGCCAAAACAAAGAAAACAATTGTGACGAAGGCCATACTTAACTGGAGGCGAACATGGGGCATTGCCGTAAAATGCATCAGGGCATATAAAAAAAGGGCCTGATGATAGTCGATCCCGCGCGCCGGATACCGCGCTCCGTTTCCCGCAGGATGCCGTCGTGACGCGGCCGGCAGACATCTACCTGCGTTTTCTCCAGTTGGCCGAAGCAGTGCGGGGCTTGCCCTCGCTGCCGGCGCTCGACCCCCTCGAAGAACGGATTCTCGAACTGATCGCGCGTACCAGCCAGGCGCAGCAGCGCCTGTCGGTCAGGGACATGATGGCCCGCAGCGAACTGGGATCGCCCGCCACCCTGCACGCCCGTCTGAAGTCCATGCGCGAGAAAGGCTGGATCATGCTGACGGACACCGAGGACGCCCGCCGCAAGCAACTCGGGCTGACGCCCGAAGCGTTGCGCCATTTCGACAGGCTGTCCGAATGCCTGGTCAACGCGACGAAAAGTCCCTGAACGAAAATCCCTGAACGCCGCGGGCGCGCAATGCGCGCGGCGCCCCGGCGCCCGACGCACGCAGTGCCGTCAGCCCTTCTGCGATTCCCTGGCCGGGCCGCGCGCGTCGCGGCGCCGCAAGGTCTCGCTGGCCACCGATTCCGACAAGAACAGCCACAGCGTGCGCACGCGGATCACGCCATCGCCGGGGCCGTCGTGCGTCAGGCGGCCTGCCACTTCCTCCAGCCTGGCGAACATCTCCGGGCGCAAGCGCGCGCGCAGCGCCTTCAGCTCGGCGGCCGGCACGGCAACCTCGTCGCGGTTGCCGAACACCACGCGCCCGACGACGAACAGCACCGCGCCCAGCACCGCGGCGCCGATCCCCACGTTCTGGAAATCCTCGAGGTGGAAGCTGCTCGCCGCAAAGCACAGCACCGCCACCACCGCCGACAGCATGAAGGCCGCGCGCAGCACCACGAAGCCGCGCGGCTGCGAGATACGGCGGGTCAGCTCGCGCACGGCGTCGATTTCGTCTTGCTCCAGGACGTTGAGGACATTGGTGGTCGAAACTTTCATTGTTTTTACTAGGTCTCGTTTCGTCTGGGTACCGCCAGGCCGGCGCGCAGGGGCAGATGGGCGGCGCAGGTGCCCGGTAGGATGGTATTTCCGTATTTTGAGGCCGGGCGGCCATGCCGGCAATCGGGCTTTTACCCGGTATGCGCCCTCAGGGGAGGGGCCAAAAGGATGAATGGAGGGATATTCGGAGGGGTATTTGGAGAGATATTCGGGCGGACGGCCGCCCGGCCGCGGCCACCGGCGTCAAAGCCCGAGGCTGGGCACGCGCGGCACTTGTTGCGACCGCACATTGAAATGCGGCTCGCCGAAGGCTTCCAGCAGGCGCGCAATCTCGCGGGCCGAATTCGCGCGCGTGGTGCGGATCTCGCTCAGCCGGCGCGGCGCCGCCGTGCCAGCCACCACGAAATGCCGCCGCACCGTCAGCAGCGACTCACGCGGCGGCGGAATCAGCACCGGATGCGCATCCTGGTCCTTGTAGCTGCCATAGGTCCAGCCCGACGGGGTCAGGTGCGCCTCGACCCAAACCTCGCCGGAAGCCAGCGCATCCGGCGCAGCCGCTTCGCCAATCGTCATCGCCTTGCGCATCGTCCCGCCTCTCGAACATCGGCCAGGCCAGCCGCCGGCATACCGCCGCCAGGCCCGGCTGCCCGAAATCATTTCGCCCGCGCTCTGATTCTGGTTCGTGCGGCGGTGCGCCGGTACCCTGCCTTGGGGGGCATCGCGCAAACGCGGGCAAGCGGGCTGATGAAGCCGCCGCGCCTGTGGTGGTGCGGACATCGTGTTTCTTTCCCCACCAAAGCGTGGCTCCCACCGAAGCAGGGTAAGCGTGGAACCATGCGTCCATCAATAATCCAACCCGGCAAGTGTGACCCCTTGCTAATTCCCGATAGGGTGTAGGCACTCCCCGCGCCTACACCCTCTTTTTTTTGCTTTGCGATACCAGATCGGAAGCCCGGGAAATCGGCGCGAGACATGGGGGGCCGGGCATGAGGCTACAATGTTGCGCTGCGTGTCGTCTTCATTCGCTCGAATGAGACAACGGGACATTACCGTCGAGTCCGGGCCAAGGTACTGTGGAACCGTCGCTGTAGATGCAATTACAGTGATCGGGTTTAGCAGCCCGGACACAGGTGGACGGTCGCCTTTGGCGACCGTTTGCGTCCGTCTTGCCTTTGCACGCCCTTATGGGCGGGCCTTGGCGGGGAGAGTCTTCGGGCTCGCCGATCCTGTGTCGGTCTGCTAACCCTGTCTTGCGCCCGCCCACCCGACTAGCAGCGGGGACGCGGGATTGATGTTCCGCTCACAGGAGGCAATCATCATGCCGAAGATCTTGTTCGCCCGTCCCGGGCAATTCCCGCTTTCCAATCATGCTCTCATCGCCATGCGCTCGTGTGTCTGGCAAGGGAGGGTACGTCATGTCTAAGCACGCTCGCTATGGCGTTACCGCGGAACACACCGGCGCCGACATGTTCGTCACCGCTCATACCCCATGCGAAGACCCGTTGAGCCTCGCCGGTGAGAGGGCCGCACAACTCCATGCGCTACTGACCGTCACCCGCGACAACGCCACCGCCGGCATCGCGAGCGACCCGGCGCCAGCCATCCAGGACCATCTGCTCTCCCTGGCCGCCGGCCTCGCCCACGAAACACTCGTCCTGAGCGAGCTCGCCGCACGGCATGACACCGGAGACCGGCACCCCTCCGACTAACAGCTGACTAACAGCCGGCGCCTGTTGTCTCCCCTCTCCCGCTTGCGGGAGAGGGGTCGGGGGAGAGGGGCAGCGTCCCCACGAAGTCAGCCATCAGCCATTCGCCCACACCTCCTGCCGCAAGCCCCCTTCTTCATCGCATCGCCGCTTGACCTATCCCTCCCTGAGGAGGGTACCCGCATTGCAGGAACAATAATCCGAAACGCAATGAAATTCCGCCACAAAAAATCAGAAAAAATGCAGGAAAAACAAAAAGAAATTCACGTCGCCCAATCGGGTTAAATGCGTCTGCTGACGACGCAATGACCCATCCTCACTAGGGTTAGAATTCTTTCGCAATACCCCTTTCAGGGGCATCCCCTCCTTTGTTGGGTCCACCCTTCAGTAGGGATAGAAAACACGCTAAAAACGCCCGTATTGCCTTGAAGATTGACCCCCAGCGGCCATACACTTCGCCGGTCCTGCTGCGGTGGTGCACCGCAAGAGAGACAGCGGGAAGACGTCGCGAAACCACCGCCGCAAGGTCCATATCCGCCAGCAGCGCAAACAAGACGGAAAGGCACCAACGAGTGCCATGACGGACAAGCGGATTCGCCGCAGCAAAGCCCACCTGGAGACGGCAGGGCAGCGCGGATATTTCGGGTATCAAGGAAATCATCAAGTCGTGTTCAAGCTTCTTTCAAGCAAGCTGTCTTCTGGCAGAGCGGTCATGTGGCTGGGGATGGCCCCGTTGCTGGCATCCTGCGCACTCGCGCCGGGCATGCGCTTCGATCCGCAGCGCCCCCTCGATCCCGATGATCCGGAGTCGGTGCCCAAGGTCACGTTGATCACGCCGGCGCTGGTGAAGGCGCTGAAGGCGGCGGCCAAGCCGGCGAATGCGGGTGTGGAGGAACTGTACGGGGAGCCGCAACCGTACATGGTTGGCGTTGGCGACATCCTCTCCATCGTGGTGTGGGATCACCCGGAACTGGTGTTTCCGACGCAGACGTATTCGATTGGTACTGCGTACGATATTCCGAACTACAGCGGTGCTGCCAATGTGCCTGGCTATGTGGTCAGCCCGGGCGGTACCATTCAATTTCCGTATGCGGGCAAGGTCGAGGTCGTCGGCAAGACACCCGACGATATCCGCGGTCAGTTGACCGCACAACTCAAGCCCTACGTGGCCATGCCCCAGGTGACGGTGCGCGTGCTCGCCTTCCGCAGCAAGCGCGTGTATCTGGACGGTGAGGTCAAGACACCCGGGCCGCAGAACATCGACGACGTGCCGATGACGTTGGTGGAAGCGCTCAACCGGTCGGGCGGGATCAATGTGCTGACCGGTGACAACAGCCGCATCAGCATTGCACGCGGCGGGAAAAACTACATCGTCAACCTGCCTGCGCTACTCAAGCAAGGTGTTGATCCGGCTCGCATTCTGCTGCGCAATGGCGACATCGTTCGCGTGGAGCAGCGTGAAGACAGCAAGGTCTTTGTGGCCGGAGAAGTCGTTCGTCCCATGAGCGTCTTGCCGCGTAACGGCCGCCTCACGCTCAATGAGGCAATCGGCGAAGCCGGTGGCGTCAACCCTGTCTCAGCCGACGCCAAGGAGCTCTACGTCATACGCAAGGGTACGGACGGTGATGCGGAGATATTCCACCTTGACGGAAAATCTCCGGTCTCGCTGGCTCTGGCCGAAGCCTTCGAACTCAAGCCAAAGGACGTCGTCTACGTAGACGCTGCCGGTGTAGTCCGCTGGAGCCGCGTGATCAACCAGTTGCTGCCCAGCGGCAACTTCGTAACTGGCGCTGCGAACGTCGCGAAATGATCAGGACCGTTCTCGTGGTGTGTATCGGCAACATCTGCAGGAGTCCTATGGCGGAAGGGCTTCTGAAGCAGGCATTGCCGGATATCAATGTCGTTTCCGCAGGGCTTGGTGCGCTTGCTGGCCAACCCGCCGATCCTCACGCCGTCGATCTGATGCGCGAACTGGGCATCGATATTTCCGCTCACAGAGCTCAGCAGATCGGCCGCAACATGGCCACCCACGCAGACTTGATCCTGGTGATGGATAACGCGCAGCGACAGGAACTCCAGCGTTTGTATCCCGCCACCACGGGGCGGGTATTCCGCATGGGTGAACTCAATAAGTTCGACGTGCCCGATCCCTATCGTGAAGATCGCCCAGCCTTCGAAAATGCACTGCGCCTGATCCAGCGTGGCGTGGAAGCCTGGGTGCCACGCGTCCAGGCTCTTCGATAACAGATTCGGTAGCAATGCAGATGAACCAGACTCCCCCTCCCGTTGTTGTAGCAGGTCCTCCGGAAGACGAGATTGATCTTGTCCGCTATCTGGACGTGATACTCGCCAGTCGCTGGCTGATCGCATCTATTGCCGGTGTGGTCCTGGCGCTTGGCGTCGCCTATGCCTTCCTGGCACGGCCTGTCTATCAAGCAGACATTCTTGTGCAGGTGGAAGATAGCCCGAATAGCGCCAATAGCCTGTTGGGCGATGTGTCCAGTCTGTTCGACGTCAAGGCGCTTGCAACGGCCGAGATCGAGATTATTCGGTCCCGTATGGTCGTGGGGAAGGCAGTGGACAACCTGCACCTCTATATCTCCGCCAGGCCCCGTTATTTTCCCTTTGTGGGAGCGTGGATTGCTAGCCGATCTGGCGGTTTGTCGGAGCCGGGTCTTTTCGGGTTTGGCGGATTTGCATGGGCGAAAGAGTCAATTGACGTCGAGCAGTTCGACGTGCCGGAGTCCGTTGAAGGTGAGAAATTCAAGTTGACAGCGCTGGGTGAAGGGCGCTATCGCCTTGAACAACCCAGTCTGGATACGCCGCTCGAGGGGCAGGTGGGGCAGGTCTTGAAGGTCAGTCAAGGCGTAGGCACCATCACCTTGCTCGTGACTGACCTAAAGGCTAAGCCGGGGATTGTATTCGACCTTATACGAAGCTCTCAATTGCAGACGATAGAAAGTCTTCAAAATCAGCTGAAGATTGCAGAGAAGGGAAAGCAAAGCGGCATCATCGGCGCTTTGCTGGACGGCACGAATCCCAAGCTCACGGCCAATATCCTGAATGAAATTGGCGAGGAGTACGTTGCGCAAAATATCAAGCGGAAAGCAGCAGAGGCTGAGAAGTCACTAGTGTTCCTGGGGGATATGCTGCCGCAGCTCAAGGCGGAACTTGAGCGAGCGGAAGTGAAGTACAACGAGATGCGCAACAAGCGCAATACGTTCAATCTCAGCGAAGAGGGGAAGGCTTTTCTGACGGAAAGTGTAGCGGCCGAGACCAGTCTGCTGGAATTGAAGCAGAAGCGCACCGAGCTGATGACGCGCTTTACTGCAACGCACCCCGGTGTCCAAGCGATTGATCAGCAAATCGCGACGATGAATGCCAAAGTGGCTGGTATGACTGTCCGCATGAAGACCTTTCCCAACGTGGAGCAGGACACAATGCGGTTGATGCGCGACGTGCAGGTCAACAATGACCTCTACGTGGGATTGCTCAACAACATGCAGCAGCTCAAGCTTGTCAAGGCGGGCAAGGTGGGCAATGTTCGTCTGCTCGACAACGCTCGGATTCCTGAGCAGCCCATCAAGCCAAAGAAAAGTCTGACCGTTTTGTTGGCAGCGATTGTCGGGCTGCTGGCAGGCGTTGTCGCAGCCTTCGTGCGCGATGCGTTGTATGGTGGTATCACAGATTCGCAGGACATCGAACAGCACACGGGCCTTAGTGTCTATGCCACTGTGCCGTTGTCGGTCACCCAAACCGCCCTTACAGAGGAAATCCGGCAGCGCAAGCCAGGCAGGTTCTTGCTGGCAGACCGCAATCCCAATGAGCCATCCATTGAGAGCTTGCGTAGCCTTCGCACCGCGTTGCAGTTTGCCATGCTCGATGCAGACAACAATCGAGTTCTGCTGACGGGCCCCACGCCAGGTGTTGGCAAGTCATTTATCTCGGCCAATCTCTCCGTGGTGATGGCAGGGGGGGGGAGGCGTGTGCTGCTGATCGATGCTGACATGCGCAAGGGGCATCTGAATCAATATTTTGGCAAGGACAGAAATAATGGCTTGGCGGATGTATTGATCGGTAATGTCAGCTTCGAACAGGCAGTGCATCGTGATGTCTTTGAGAACATGGACTTTCTCAGCACCGGCGGTCTGCCACCGAACCCTGCAGATCTGCTACTCAATGAACGCATGGTGAAGCTTCTTGACGATGTAGGGAAGCAATATGACCTCGTGCTTATCGATACCCCTCCCGTGCTGGCCGTGTCCGATACTGCTATCTTGGCTGCCCGTTGTGGCACGGTGTTCCTCGTAACCCGCTTCGAGAAGACCACTATCGGTGAAGTGAGCGAATCCGCTAAGCAACTGCGCCAAGCAAATGCCGATGTGAATGGTGTGGTCTTCAATGGCCTGGACCCGAATGCATATCGTTACGGATACGGATCGAAATATGGTCGATACCGCTATGCGTATTATGGCTACGCGCCGGATACCGCTGGCAAGAAGCTGACAGTCGAAAGCAATTGACGCGGCGAGTCTAGTGAGTAAGCAGGAATAGGGTCCACGTCGGAGATATATACCGACGACAAAGCCGGCAGACTGACCGGCCAGATAGCAGCCAGCTCCATGAAGCCGGCGAACTTGCGTGACGGGGTAGTAAGCACAGAGTCGTGGAGCGTGTCTGGCTACCACCTTCCCACCGACCTTCCGGTGATCGATTGCTGCATCAGCACCAATCCTGATCCGGGGGGATTTCTCCAATTGCAGGGGTAAGTCGCTGCCATCCGGCGGCGTGCCGTCTCACGCCGGTGTTCGGTGTGGAGAGGGCTGACGTTTGAATTGGCACAAGGAGAGGTCGGATGCAAGAGCCAGCCGTCATTATTCCCGTCGTCCTTTGCGGCGGATCCGGAACACGCCTTTGGCCGCTGTCGCGCGAAGGCTATCCGAAGCAATTTCTCAAGCTCCTGGGTGATCGCTCGCTGCTGCAAGACACATTGCTGCGCGTGCGTGAGATTGCGGGTATCGGCGCACCGCTGCTCGTGACGAGCCACGCGCATCGGTTCATGGTGGCCGAGCAAGCCCAGGAGATCGGTATCGACGATGGGGTATTCATGCTCGAGCCACATGCACGGAATACGGCTCCGGCGGCTGCCGCGGCTGCCCTGCGCGCGCTGGCAGCAGGGCACGATCCGTTGATGCTGGTGCTGCCCGCAGATCATCTGATCCAGGATGCTTCTGCGTTTGCCGACATCGTGAAACAGGGGGTTCCCGCCGCGCAGGACGGGGCACTTGTGACCTTCGGCATCAACCCCAACGCACCGGCCACTGGCTACGGCTACATCAAGGCCGGCGCACCCTGCACGGCATCGAGCTTCGCTGTGGCGCGCTTCGAGGAGAAGCCGTCGCTGGCGCGCGCCAACCAGTTCCTGGCCGAGGGGGATTACTTCTGGAACAGCGGCATCTTCCTGTTCCGCGCCTCGGTGTTCCTGGCGGAGATGGAGATCTTCTCGCCGGAAATCCTGCGCGCGGTGCAGGAGGCCGTCAGCCTTGGAAAGACGGACCTCGATTTCTTCCGGCTGGACGAGGCTGCATTCGCGCGTTGCCCGAGCAACTCCATCGACTACGCCGTCATGGAGCACACCACGCGCGCACAAGTGGTGCCGTTTGCCACTGCCTGGAGCGATGTTGGCGCATGGGACGCGGTCTGGGAACACGGTACGAAGCAGGCGGGCGGCAACGTCACGACGGGTGACGTGCTGATGCACAACGCCAGGGATTGCCTGGTCCACGCATCGCACCGACTTGTCGCTGTCGCCGGCGTCGAAGACGTGATGGTGGTGGAAACGCCCGATGCCGTGCTGGTGGTGCACAAGGACCAATGCCAGGACGTCAAGGCCATTGTGGACATGGTGCGCAAGCAGGGGCGCAGCGAAGCCGCGGATCACCGGAAAGTGTTTCGCCCGTGGGGCAACTACGACTCGGTTGACGAAGGCCAGCGCTATCAGGTCAAGCGCATCACGGTCAAGCCGGGCGCCAAACTTTCCATGCAGATGCACTACCACCGCGCTGAGCACTGGATCGTCGTCAAGGGCACCGCACGCGTGACCTGCGGAGACAACACCTTCCTGCTCAGCGAGAACCAGTCCAGCTATATCCCGCTGGGTACGATCCACCGACTGGAAAACCCGGGCAGCGTCCCGCTGGAACTGATCGAAGTGCAGAGCGGAAGTTATCTGGGGGAGGACGACATCGTTCGCTTTGACGATGTGTACGGCCGTGCGCCGACTTCCGGATCCAAGACCGAACTCGCCTGACAGACCCGAAATTCAGAACTGAGCGCCTACCATGACCAAGACAAATCAAAAGACTGCACTCATCACCGGCATTACGGGACAGGACGGGTCTTACCTGGCTGAATTCCTGCTGGCGAAGGGCTACATCGTGCACGGCATCAAGCGCCGGGCCAGTTCATTCAATACTTCCCGCGTGGACCACATCTATCAGGATCCCCATGTCAGCCACCGGAACTTCGTGTTGCACTATGGCGACCTGAGCGACAGCACGAACCTCATCCGCATCGTTCAGCAGACGCAGCCGGACGAGATCTACAACCTCGGCGCGCAAAGCCATGTGGCCGTGAGTTTCGAGTCGCCGGAATACACGGCGGACGTGGATGCACTTGGCACGCTGCGCTTGCTGGAGGCGATTCGCATCCTCGGCCTGGAGAAGAAAACGCGCTTCTACCAGGCATCCACCTCGGAACTCTACGGCCTGGTGCAGGAAATTCCGCAGAAGGAAACCACACCGTTCTATCCGCGCAGCCCCTATGCGGCGGCAAAACTTTATGCCTACTGGATTACCGTGAACTACCGGGAGTCCTATGGCATGTATGCCTGCAACGGCATTCTGTTCAACCACGAAAGCCCGCGTCGCGGAGAAACGTTCGTGACGCGCAAGGTTACGCGAGGTCTGGCCAATATCGCGCAGGGGCTGGAGAACTGCCTGTACATGGGCAACATGGATTCGCTCCGGGACTGGGGGCATGCGCACGACTATGTGCGCATGCAGTGGTTGATGTTGCAGCAGGAGCAACCGGACGACTTCGTTATTGCAACGGGCAAGCAGGTGAGCGTCCGAGAGTTCATCAGTCGAAGCGCCAAGCAACTGGGCATCACGCTGCGTTTTGAGGGTGAGGGTGTTGACGAGGTGGCACTGGTGGAAGCGATCAGTGGTGACACGGCACCGGCCCTGGCCGTTGGTGATGTGATTGTCAAGGTCGATCCTCGCTACTTCCGCCCAGCTGAAGTAGAGACACTTCTCGGCGACCCCGCGAAAGCCAAGGCCAAACTTGGTTGGGAGCCGGAGATTACGCTCGACGAAATGATCGCAGAAATGGTTGCCGGTGATTTGGATCAAGCACGCCGCCATGCGCTGTTGAAGCAGCATGGATTCGACGTCGCTGTCAGCGTGGAGTAAATGAAATGAATAAAAAATCAAGAATATATGTAGCAGGTCATCGAGGGATGGTTGGGAGTGCCATCGTTCGCTGTCTACAGAGAACCCCGGAGGCGGAGATTGTCGTCCGCAGTCATGCGGAGCTAGATCTCACCGAGCAACAAGCCGTCCGCGATTTCTTCTCCAAAGAGCGGATTGACCAAGTTTATCTGGCCGCCGCGAAGGTTGGCGGGATCTACGCCAATAACAGGTATCCTGCCGAGTTTATTCACCAAAATCTGATGATTGAGGCAAACGTCATTCATGAGGCTTGGAGGGCTGGAGTACAAAAATTACTATTTCTGGGCAGTAGCTGTATTTATCCAAAATTAGCGCGGCAACCTATGGCAGAAACCGCGCTGCTCAGTGGGGGACTTGAGGAGACTAATGAGCCTTATGCTATAGCAAAGATCGCGGGGATAAAACTATGCGAAAGCTATAACAGACAGCATGGGGTTGATTACAGGAGTCTGATGCCGACAAATCTCTATGGTCCCGGAGATAACTATCATCCTCAGAATAGTCATGTCATTCCTGCGTTGTTGCGGAGGTTTCATGAAGCCAAAGAAAAAAAACTGAACAGTATTTCCGTCTGGGGGAGCGGGATGCCTCGGAGAGAGTTTCTTCATGTTGATGATCTGGCGGAGGCAAGCATCTTGATCATGAATGTTGACAGATCAGAATACGAGTCTCACACAGTCACGATGAATTCTCATCTGAATGTGGGAACGGGAACTGATCTGAGTATTAGAGAACTGGCCGAGCTAATTGGTGCTGTAGTTGGATACCGTGGTGCCATCGAATTTGACTTGTCTAAGCCCGATGGTACACCGCAGAAACTGCTCGATGTTTCAAAAATTAACGCGCTGGGCTGGCGAGCCAAGAAAGATTTGAAAGAAGGGCTAATCGAAACATACAAATCATATTGCCAGTTCGAAGCAGAAATTCGTTAGGTTAATTTGATTTATAAGATTAGGGTTGGCAATTTTCACAGAGAACACTAACTAATGGTTTGGTAATTGTGCTGGCAAAAACTCTCTCCGCCACGCTGTGCATACAGGTATTTACTCTGTTGCAAGGGGTTGCTATAGCAAAAATACTAGGCCCGGCGGGGCGCGGGGAATTCGCGGCTATTATTTTATGGGCGAATTTTTTTGCAGCGATAGGAGGCCTGGGAGGTGGCGTTGCACTAGCAAGAATCGCTGCAAAGAACAAGGGAGACGTCGCTGATCTAAAGCGGATGGCATTAATAGTCGGTTGTGTCACGGGTGGATTGACGGCATTGTTATGCAATATTCTAATCGGGGTACTATTGAAAGGTGGGGGCGCCCATCTGGTTGGGACGGCTCGACTGTACACCCTATTTATCCCGATAAATCACGTGATATTGGCGATGATGTCGGTAGACCAGGGGGCAGGAAATCTTGGGGAATTCAATCTGCGCAGAGTCATGTTATATCCGATCTATTTCGGTTTGGTCGCTGCGCTCTATGTGAGTGGGGCGAGAGATGCATCGGAATATTGTATCGCGCTATTGGTTTCTAATGTCCTTCTGTTGGTTTATATGATAGTTCGTGATCATAGCGCTTTAAGAATAAGATCAAATTCTTACTCAGCAATTCATATACTGCGGGCCGGCAGTAGTTTCGGAATCGCCGATATCATCGTTCCGATGACTCAGTACCTGGATAAAGCGCTTGTGCTCTGGCTTCTCGGCCCACTTAATCTTGGCATATACAGTGTTGCCGGATCCGCTAGTGGAATTGCCGCGGGAATAAGCTCAGCTATTGGCATCGTCGCATTCTCCGTTTCGGCGTCTCAGCATGAGGCAAGCGATTTTAGGAGAATAGCAAAGCTATTCAGGCAAAGTTTAATCGCCTGGGGTGTAGTAGGCTTATTTTTGATAATTTTAATGCCATTTGTCTTGCCCGCCTTATTTGGGAAGGATTTCAAGGGAGCCGTAATGCCGGCATGTGTTCTTGTGTTTGGCGTCGCATTTTCAGGGCAGGGACAAATCGCTGAGCAGGTACTCCGTGGTCAAGGTGTGGCGCTTGCCGGTATTTGGGGGCGACTGGTTGCCTTATGCGCACTGTGTGGAGTCGGTGTATTACTGGCTCGTGGTGAATTCGGGGTGACAGGGATGGCGATATCCTATTCCCTTTCACAGGCAATTTATGCCGCATTTTTATTAGCAATTATTTTTAAAAAATATGGTGTTAAATTCGGTGAAATAATTCCAGGAGTCTCGGATTGTCGCGATCTCATGGGCGCCGTGCGTGATAAAGCATATTCTTTTGTGAAAAGAAATGGAATCCGATAAAAAACATGGATCCGGTGTGTACGTGGCTATTCGTGGGTCCCGAATGCATTATGCAATCCCACGTCAGCTGAGCGAGCGAGGCCTGCTTTCTCAATTTTTCACTGACACATATTTTTACGATGGGATTGCCAGAGATATGATCCAAGGTATATCTCCGAGAATAATTCCCACATGGCTGAGACGATTGAGCGGCAGAAACGCTAATCTGCCAAATTCGATAGTTAAGTCGTATCCGTTAGATGATCTGCTGTTTCGTCTGAAAGTGAAGCGTGTTGAGGATCCTAACAAGCGTATTTCATTGCAGAGTGAAGCGGCAGCGAAGTTCAACCGGCGTGTTATCCGCGATCTGAACGCTGGATTGGGTAGCGCGATCTATTGCATCAACGGCGATGCACTTGAGATCTTTCAGAATTGCCGTGAAATTGGGATTCGATGTCTGCTTGAGCAATGCATCGTCCCGCAACGTACACAGTACGAACTTCTCTCAAGAAAGTTTATACGAAGTAGAGGGCATACTAGTCTAGGAACATGGGACGTAGAGCGAGCAGCAGCTCGAGAAGAGGCTGAATGGAGACTGGCGGATCTCATTATTACTCCGAGCGAATTCGTCCGTGATTCAATGGTTTCGCTTGGCGTACCTCCTGGAAAGATTGTGGTGGTGCCGTACGGAGTCGACACGGATGCATTTCCTTGTCGAGTACGAAAGCCGAAAAATCCACATCTTAATCTCCTTTTCGTTGGGGCAGCTACCGTAAGAAAGGGTATTTTCGAGCTGCTAGATGCCGCACGGAGGGTAGGTAGTTGCATAGAGTTGAGAATCATTGGTCACGCTGAGGAGCAAATTTCCTGTCTCGCCGGCGCGGAGAGTAATGTGCGGTTTCTGGGAAAGGTTGCGCGATCGGAAATTGTAGAGCATTTCGAATGGGCAGATATCTTTGTCCTTCCGACATTGATGGAAGGATCTGCCACTGTCATTTACGAAGCTCTCGCATGTGGAATTCCCGTTATCACAACACCGAATGCGGGATCGCTGGTCCGACATGGGCATGATGGACTAATTGTGGAGCCTGGAGATACTGAAGGGCTTGTCAATGCCATTCTGGAACTGGCTTCAAATCATCTAGAAATAACAAGAATGTCGGTCAACGCTATTGAAAGCAGAGATAGGTTATCTGTTTCTAGCTATTCTGAGCGATTGATCAACGCTATCTCGGAGCATTGAAATGAGAAAGAAAGTTCTTTGGTTCACTAATAGCGTGATGCCTGCGGCGTTCCGAAATTTAAAGTTGCCAAACCAGGCGACTGGGCCATGGATGTGGTCTCTACTCGAGAGCTTGACTCATCGCAATGATCTGGATATCACCGTTGCAGCGATATCGCCAGGAATGCCAGATACAACGTTTTCGGAGAATGGAGTTTCCTATCGGCTTATTGGACAAGCAAGACGATTCCAGTACTGGACTGAGTCAACTGCAGTGATTGGTAAGATTCGCCAGGTGGTAGACGACGTTGCGCCTGATATCGTGCATATTCATGGAACGGAACTTCCATACGGAATGATAAGCCGCGATAAAAACTATCGAAGGCCGACAATAGTCTCTCTGCAAGGATTGTTAGGACCTTTTTCAAAAAAAACTGGCGGCAGCCTGCATTGGATAGATCAGGTAAGAGCGACAACGTTGCTGGAAGCAGTACGAGGGCTTGGTGTAATCAATCAAGCCGGTGCGTATAGCAGGCGGGGACGGCGGGAGCGCGCCATAGTCGGGAGTTGTAGATATTTTATGGGCCGGACTGCATGGGATCGTGCCTTTGTTGAGGCGAATCAGCCAAGAGCGCGGTATTTTCATGTGGGTGAGATATTACGCGGCAGTTTCTATGAGGGAGCATGGGCAATTGAAAATTGCGATCCTTTTACCGTCATTTTTACAAATGTCTCCGGACCGATAAAGGGAGCGGATATATTATTGGAGGCAATTGCCATAGTGAAGCGTGATTTCCCTCAGGTAAAACTCCGTTTGGCTGGGCGTATCAATGACAGATCAGGATACGGTAGATATTTGCTGGATAGAATAAAAAATCTAGGGCTCTCGAGTAATCTTGAGATCCTGGGGTATCTCGACGAGAAGCAAATGGCAGGGATGCTTCTTCGAACCAATCTGTATGTTACCGCCTCCTATGGCGATAATAGTCCGAATAGTCTGGCCGAGGCACAGGTGATGGGCGTCCCGTGCATTGCAACTGCTGTCGGCGGTGTCCTCGACATGGTAGATGATCAGCATTCGGGCTTACTTGTCCCGCCGGGGGACCCAGAGATCCTCGCGTGGAAGATTAAGACTGTTCTGCAGAATCCGGATCTCGCTCAAACCTTGTCGGCTAATGCTCGGGAAATAGCGCAACGACGACATAATAGGGAATCCATTGTTGAGTCTTTGATGACCGCCTATAGAGAGACTATCTCTGGAGAAACCGATGTCTAGTATTCACTTTGATGCGTTGCCTCACAATATCAGATGTGCGCTTCAGCGTGTTGAGGAAGTACTTACCGGTATATTGGTCAAAATCTATTCGTATTGGTGGGGTGTGGATCTTGGGGCTGGGGGCTCATTCTGTGGACTTCCAAGGTTTCGGCGCCCTCCTGCAGCGAGGATTCGTATTGGCTCACGATGCCGATTTCTATCTCGGTTTTCTGCAAATCTGCACGGAATCAATCGACCGTGCATGCTGGCTGCTCTAGATCGGGGTGCTGTGATCGAGATCGGCGAAGATTGCGGCATGAGTGGAACAGTCGTATCCGCGAAAACTCGAGTCGAGATTGGAAATCGTGTTCTATGCGGGGCGAACACGACGATATCTGACACCGATTCTCACCCACTAGACTATCGGCAACGAAATCCGACTTATTTTGGCCTTCAAATTGGTACGCCGGATGGTACTAAGTCCTCACCCGTGAAGATCGACGATGATGTTTGGCTGGGGATGAATGTCATTGTCCTCAAGGGGGTGCACATCGGGAAAGGAGTGGTTGTCGCAGCAAATAGTGTCGTTGCAACCTCACTGCCGGAGTATGTATTAGCCGGAGGAAGCCCTGCAAAGATCATTCGCAAACTCTCCTAATGATTTGAGTATGAAAATCTATCGACTGATAGGGATCTCACTTCTATTGGTTTGCCTTGGCGCTAGCCTAAGCGATTATGCGATAGAAAATGACTCGACCATGCTTAAAGTGGGAACAGCGCTGTCTTTTTTGACCGCATTTGTATTCCTTTTTTGGTGGATTATTTTGTCAAATAGGGAGAGAACCAAATTTCCAGCGATATTTCGCTTGATTTTCTGGGGCTTCATATTTGTGAGCTTAATGGCGATAGTCAGATCCGTTCGGCCGGAGATGAAGGCTTTGACGGATATTTTATTTATCGGAACCAATGGATTGGCGCTGATTTCCCCATTTTGGATATTTGTTGGCGGGAGTGTTCCTGCTGCAGGGCACGTCATCCGGTTGCTTCCGAAGATCTATTTGATGGGGATTGTCTTGGTGATATATTTTTATATCACGCGAAGTGCTGATGATTTTTCTACTGAATTCGTAAATAGAAATTTCTTATTCCCTGTTGGTTTTATGATGCTGTTGTGGCGGGTTATTCCAAGATATTTATTGGGGATGACGACTGTTGGGCTAGTTGCCTTCATATTTAATGCGGCTTCCATGGGGAAGCGCTATCTGCTTGGCGTTGCTTTGGCTTTTATCCTTGTTTTTATATTTTCGGTAATATTCAATAGAGGGTCGCTAAAGTTCGGAAAGAGGAGAGTATTGGCGGCATTTCTGGTTATAGGGATGTCGTCTTTTTCAACGCTATTGCTCTCTCAGTACGATGAATATGGTGATGGTGCTGTATCTACTGCGATAAACAAAGTTGCGGAGAAGGGATTAAATAATTCTCGTGACGGCTTGGTTGAGGAATTTTTGGATGATCTTAGCCCTGAGGAGACAATTCTGGGGCGTGGCGTACTGGGCGCTTACACAAGCAAGATCGTATTGACCGCAGAAGAGCGAGGAGGGCGAGGTGCAACAAGTCTTAGGAGAAATATTGAGATTGGTTATCTGCAAATAATTCTGAAAGGCGGGTTGCTTCTGCTGACTCTGTTTCTCGTTGTCAGTCTACAGGCTTTTGGCAGAATTATCGGGAAAAGAAGTAATTCGCTTGTCTTTGCCGCTGGGTGTGTGGTGGGTATCAAACTGATGGAAATGTTCATATTCGGGTTGCCGAGTTGCAATGGGGATTACGCGCTGTTCTGGATCTGTGTTGGTATTTGTAAGAATCCCGCTATCGGCAGGATGACCGATGATCAGATCACGCGACTATTGAAGATGAATAATTCATGGGCGGCTTCATCGCCATTTAAATATCCATTAGTGCCACTTAAAAAAGGGAAAGTATAGCCATGATTGTAATCGTAGCTCCTTACTCACCTATTGGTCGTGCTAGCTTTCCCAACTTGGGTGCTTCGAGAAAGATTGAGATTATAATAACACAACTTGCGGAATTGACATCTCGAGTGGTCCTTGTCAATACTGCGCATAATACAGACGAGGTGGGGGGGCTTGTTGTACGGGAGACAACTGTTGCGGGTGTGGCGATATCAGAGATCATCCCTCCAATTTATAAGAATAGACAGTTGGGGAAACTAATAAATTTGGTGCAGGTAGGAAAAGTCGTGAGCCGAGTTATGGAGATTGGATCCCCCAGTCTGGTGTGGCTATATAATGGCTACGCATTCGAGTCAATATTCGCGCACAAAATCAAGAGGCTGACGAGCTGCCCTCTTGTTCTCGAATTCGAAGATTGGCATTTTGCACGAAGACGTGGATGGAATCCAAAACCATATCTGGATTGGATTTTTTGGAGTCGAATTAAATCTGCGTATACACGCGTGTATGCTGTCAACGCAACGGTAGCAAGCAAGGCCAGCATGGAGGGCGTTGATGTTCGTTTGCTACCAGGCATAGTTCCACAAACGCTACTGGATACGTGTGCAAAGCGACAACCTTTCTCCGATCCCAGCCAAATTACTGTGGGCTATTTCGGTCGCTTGGTAGCAGAAAAAGGTGCTGATAAAGTTATATCTTTCGCGAAAGAGCTCGGTGACTCGTTTCAATTCGTAGTTTCCGGGGCTGGACCCTTAGAAGGGGCGATGGCCGATTTTTCAAAAAATAATCCGAAGCGATTGAAGTACTTGGGCCGAATTTCAGATGATGAGCTATATCAGCAAATATCAAGATGTGACATTTTGCTGAATCCTCACAAGGATATAAATCATTTGGCAAATGGCGTATTCCCTTTTAAGGTTGTGGAGGCAATCGCTTCGGGGCGTGTGCTTGTATCCAGTGCTCTTCCTCAGGAGGGATTTACCGAACTATTAAATACTGTTCTTTTCTTCGACGGTTCTATCGAGGATGGGGTGCAGAAGATACGAAAAGCACAACTATGGTATCAAAAGAAGGGAGAGGAGATCAAAAGTGCTGCCGACAGAGTTGTGGAAACCTATGGGGAAACATGCTTTGTCGATTCCGTGCGTGAGTTGATCTAATTGAATGCTATTGTTGGGACTGGCGCAATGAGAATTTTGCATCTTATTCACTCGGCTGACCCCAGGTTAGGCGGGCCGATTAATGGTATTGTTCAGAGAGGTCTCTTCCTCGCACGCCGAGACCATGTTGTTGATATCGCTAGTTTGGATGATCCGGGCAGCGAGTTCTTAAAAGGATTTCCCGTGCGTATTTTCCCTCTTGGTGGAGGGAGTGGAAAATATGGATTTAGTGCCAGATTCATATCATGGTTGCGAGAGAACTGTGTGCTTTATGATGCTGTCGTGATTAATGGAGTTTGGAGATTTAATAGCTTTGGCGCTTGGAGGGTTCTTCGGGAAAAGAATATTCCATATTTTGTTTTCCCGCATGGAATGTTGGATCCCTGGTTTAGGCGAAAATATAAGATTAAGTTTTTGGGAAAATTGTTATATTGGTTGCTTGCTGAGCGAAAAGTTATTCGTGACGCTCGAGCTGTTATTTTTACAAGTGATGAGGAAAAAATCGCGGCTCGTCGCTCGTTCTGGCCATATAAGTGCAATGAGACTGTTGGGGCTTATGGCAGTGCAACACCAGATGAGGAGATGGAGACATTAAAGGAATTGTTTTATGACGAGTTTATGGACCTCCGGGAAAAGCGTGTTGTCCTATTCTTGGGGAGGATTCATGAGAAGAAGGGGTGCGATCTATTGATAAACGCATTTTCTCAGATCTGTGATTCGAATAGCGATCTCCATCTAGTTATTGCTGGCCCAGATGATTGTGCCTATGGTGAATCGATGAAGCGCTTAGTCGCTAGGGCTGGTATAGACGGGAGAGTCACATGGGCGGGAATGCTAAAGGGGCGGCGAAAATGGGCAGCATTCTGCGCAGCGGATGTTTTTGTTCTGCCGTCGCACCAAGAAAATTTCGGGATCGCTGTGACGGAGGCGTTAGCGTGTGGATGTCCTGTATTGATATCAAATAAGGTTAATATTTGGCGAGAGATCGAAGCCGCTCATGCAGGATTGGTGGGTGAAGATACGGTAGATGGGACTAAGGAAATACTTACCCAATGGCTTAACCTTGACAAGGTAGAGCAATCGAAAATGCGCCGAAACGCGGTCCGGGTTCATTCCGAACGGTTTACTATTAAGGCCATGGCAGACGATTTGCTACGAATAGTGGAGATTCATTCTTAAGGTGGCTGAAAGAACATGTCATTGAACGGCGCTAGACATGCGTTAGCGATGGTATGGCGTGTAAGCTGTCGATAGCGGCCAATGGAAGGCACTGGAGCCTCTATGCTGGCTTCCGTGCCATTGTCGAAAAGTAGGTGCCAAGAGTGGATGACCGGGTCGCGCCTAATGGCATCTTGTTCGTCCTACAGGCCTGTAATCCGTGGGAAGACTCCCAAGGGGGGCGATTTGTTCTGAGTGCGCCTGAGATTGGAGTTGGCTACACTGATTCGAGTCCCTCGGCTCGCGGCCAAGCTTGGTAGCAAGTGCCGCTTCGTTGTAGATCGGCGTGGCGTTGTGACCGGTGTCAATCGCCAAGACTCGATTGTCTTCGAGGTTTTGGTTGCTGTGTCTCTCTATGCCGAGGTTGTCTGGCTGGCCACGTTTTCGCCCCGAGAAAATGCCTGCTGACAAGGGAAACGACTTCGCACGCTGCCGTAGGCATCTGCGCAAGCGTGGCTCAGAATCACACATGGCGCGTCGTAGCGCAGAGAATCATAAGCGACAGCGACTCTCGGAAGCTGTACAGGGTTGTCGAATGGACTCACGCCTGGCTTGCTCGTCTCGTTGCCGGTGCCGCATCAATACTCATCGGGCCTCACTTGCCCTTGCTTGCACCCTCATCTGTTTCAGGTTTAGGGTACGTTTTTTGTTGGTCGGTATAAAAATCGATAGGCGACAAGTGCCCAATCTAAGTTGGTACTCTCGTGGTATTCCTGGAGGGTCGACATCTCGAAGGCGGTATTCCGGTGGGCTGAAGTACTTCTCGTATCGTTTTATGATGCGTGTTCGGTAGCTTTCTTGATCTGAGCCGATATTTCTCTGTTGGGTCTGGATATTTTGTTGGTGAGATTGCCAGAAAGAAAGTTGTCTGTGTCGGGTATTGAATAGGGTGTTTTTAGTGTGCTAAGTGAGAGTTCTTTTGTTTTTATTATGATGAAATACTCATAAATAGACTGAAGTGTGGCGTAGATGAAGCCTGCTCTCCCATCGAGGAAGCCGCGTTTTATTAAATATAGAGCGATGAATTTAGCGAACGGGCGAAAAGGGAGGCGATAGAATATTTCTTTTTGATGATAGCGCCTTTGGTGGAAATCTCTGCTGAACAGAGCCTTCCTAATGCTGGGTGCTTGAATCTGGCTTGAATTCGTGCTCTTATTTTTCGTGATTTGTATTGCTTCAAGCCTACTGTAGCTATTATGTTTGGCGATCCAGTGATCCAGTCCTTTGCTGAAGGGGAAATGGTCTAGATAACCGGACAGTTGGCCAATTAATCCATCGGGAATCAATACGGGATTAACGAGACGTTCGTATCGGACGCGCTCCGGGCGGAGCAATCGCAAATAGTACGGCGATGCCTGCACGTGGCGTAGCCAGGTGCCGAGCAGAAAGTCGCGTCGCTGTATGCGAAATACGACAATGTCTCCAGCGGCCTGTATGGCTTCTTTGGCATTATTTTCTAATTCGGGTGTGACGCGCTCATCAGCATCAACTACGAGAACCCAGGAATTCTTGAAAGATAGGTTGCGAAGTGCCCAGTTGCGGTGTGTGGCCTCGTCTCCGCCAAATGCCCCTAGAGAGGCATTATATGTGCGAGAGGTTACGGTCGCGCCAAAATTTCGTGCAATGTTAACGGTATTATCTGAGCTTCCGGAATCATATACGTGAATATCGTCCGACCAGGCCACGCTTTCCAGGCAGCCGGGAAGGTCCTGTTCCTCGTTCTTGGTCAGGATGAGGATAGAGATACCGGGGCTTTCATTTTTCATGCTGAGTTCTCTTGCCGATGGGTTTTGCCGGTACGCCGGCATAGACCGTCCAGGGAAATTCCAGGCTCTTGCTGACAACGGACCGTGCCGCAATGACGGCGCCTTCGGGTAGGGTCACGCCATGTGAAATGAACGCTTCAGCGCAGATCCAGACCCGGCAGCCCACCGTGATGGGTTCTGCGATGAGCTGAAAATTCGGGGAGTTGTAGTCGTGTGAGCCGCCACAGAGATGGACACCTTGCGATATCACGCTGTAGTCGCCAATCGTCAGCTGATTCATGTTGTAGAGCGTCACCCCGTCCGCAATGCCGACGTTGCTGCCGATCTCCAGATTCCAGGGGGCCCAGATCTTGACGGCCGGATAGACGTGCACGTGAGCGCCCAGCCGTGCGCCGAACAAGCGGAGCAGGAAGGCACGCCAGATGTGCAAGGGACGAGGGCTTGGGCGGAACAGAAAGAGCCATACCCAGTTCCACAATTGCCGGGCGATTCTGTTCCGCAGGGTGAAGGAGGGCTCGACTGTCGGGTCGTTTCCCTCGATGATCATCGTCGGGGGACTTGGAGCCTGTGCGTGCATGTTGTCCTTTGGCTGTTTATGCGCTGCGGGGGCGTTCGCCGGCAGGATTCTCGCGAAGGACGTCTGTGACGTGAGTCGTAAAACGCGTCAGCAGACTGTCCAGGGCCAGAGTTGTCTCCGCATACTGGCGCGCGGCTGTGCCAAGCGCTGTCCGGAGGGCTTCGTTGCCGGCCAGGGAAAACACGGCGTCGGCTACCGCCGAGGCATCTCCCGGGCTGACCGTGATGCCACGACCGCTGACTACGTCGGCCACCTCGGTGCCATCGGCTGCCGTGGCGACAATGGGGCGCCCACTCGCAAGCATTCCCGTCAGCTTGGATGGCATGACGAGATCGGCTGCATCTGCGCGTTGAGGCAGGAGATGAATATCTGCGCTTGCCAGGAGTGATGGCAGGCGCTCGATGGACTGCAGAGGGAGAAAATGCGCGCGATTCAGCCGCGCGCAAGTTTCTTCCAGCGCTGCCTTGCCGGGGCCACTCCCGCAAAAGACGAAATGGATGTTCTGCGAGTCCTGCAGCAGGTTGGCTGCCCTGCCAAGGATTTCTAGGCCCTGCTTGTGGCCCATGTTTCCGGAGTAGAGCGCGACCACGGCGTCGGCCGGAATGTTCAGTTCATCCCGAATCGCATGATCGTTGACTTCTGGGTGGATGGTCTCCACGTCTACCCAGTTGGGGAAATGAACAAGCCGGCTACGGTCGACGCCCTTTGCTTCCGCAAGTCGCATCATGGCTTGAGAGATTGTGGATACTCTGTCAAACCAGCGCAGCAGTCGGTTCTCAATGCGTTCAACGATGCGCTTGGCTCGTTCGTTCTTTAGTATGCCGAGCGCGAATGCGGCGTCGACTTCAAAGTCCTGAATATGCAACCATGTCTTGCTTCCGAACAGCTTGGCAAAAAGGAGGGTTGCAGGGGAGCAGAACAGGGGGGGTTCGACGACAAAGACGACATCGGGTTTCCAGCGCGCCTGCGCGAACAGCACAGGCATGCTGCTGACGGCGAACGTGGCCAGGTGGAGGAGGCGCTTGAGCCCCGAAGGCTTGGCTGGTACCCACAACGGGGCGCGCAGAACGGTAACGCCGTTGCGCATTTCCCGCTTGTAGGAGCAGGCTTTGTAACCTTCGGAGACTTTCCACTCGGGATAGTACGGCGGTGCGGTAATGACACGTACCTCATGACCCTGCGAGACGAGCCATTCGGCCTGTTCGGCGGTGTATTTGCCTATGCCCGTCAGCTCGGGAGCATAGTTGAGGCAGTACATCAGGATCTTCATGGGCCTAGGCCTGGCGATAGTTGCTGGCCGCCGTGGCAGTGTCCTGTCGGCGCCCGGCAGCGAGCAGGGCAGAGGCTGCTTTCCGTCCAATGCCGTAGTACGTAAATCCCAGCTGGCTGAGCTCCGCCGGCTCATAGAGATTCCGCCCGTCAAAAATCACCGGCTCGCGCAGCGCGGCGGCAATGGCGGTAAAGTCCGGCGAGCGGAACGATTTCCACTCCGTCACCACGATCAACGCATTGGCGCCCTGCAGGGCGGCGGCCTGATCGACAGCGAAGTGGATGCGGGCAGCCGCGGTGCCTTCGTTGGCCAGATCCGCATGGATCGCGTGCCTGGCTTCTTCCATCGCCACCGGGTCAAAGGCCCGCACGCTGGCGCCGCGCGCCAGCAGTTCCTTGATGATCACGCGGCTCGGCGCGGCGCGCATGTCGTCGGTGTTGGGCTTGAAGGCCAGGCCCCAGAGGGCGAAAGTCAGGCCGCTGAGGTCTTCGCCGTAGTGCCCGATGATCTTCTGCACCAGGATGCGTTTCTGGTCGTGGTTGACGGCTTCCACCGCGGCCAGGATGCGCGGGGTCTGTCCGTGCTCGGCGGCGGTGTGCTCGAGGGCCTGTACGTCCTTGGGGAAGCAGGAGCCGCCGTAGCCGGTGCCGGCGTAGAGAAAGCTGTAGCCGATGCGGGGGTCGGAGCCGATACCCTGGCGCACCAGTTCGATATCGGCACCGACCACGTCCGCGAGGTTGGCCAGTTCGTTCATGAACGAGATGCGGGTGGCCAGCATGGCGTTGGCAGCGTACTTGGTGAACTCGGCCGACGCGATGTCCATGTTGAGGATGCGGTCGTGGTTGCGGGTGAAGGGGGCGTATAGCGCGCGCATGGCGTCACGTGCCTTCTGGCCGGCGGGGCCGGCATCGGTGCCGATGACGATGCGGTCCGGGCGCATGAAGTCTTCGATTGCTGCGCCTTCCTTGAGGAATTCGGGGTTGGACACGATGGCGAAGTCCAGCGCGGGCAACCCGCGCTCCTGCAACTGGGCGGCAATGCATTCGCTGACCTGGGTGCCGGTGCCCACGGGCACGGTGGATTTGTCGACCACGATCTTGGGGGTGGTCATGTAGCGGCCGATATTGCGGGCGGCCGCCAGCACATAGCGCAGGTCGGCGGAGCCATCTTCGTCCGGCGGGGTGCCCACGGCAATGAACTGGATATCGCCGAAACTGACGCTGGCTTCGATGTCGCTGGTGAAGCGCAGGCGGCCGGCGGCATGGTTGCGTTCGATGAGCTCCTTCAGGCCGGGTTCGTAGATGGGCACTTCGCCGGCGTTGAGCATCTCGATCTTGGTGGCGTCGAGATCCAGGCACAGGACGTCGTTGCCGAGTTCCGCCAGGCAGGTGCCGGTGACCAGGCCTACGTAGCCACTACCGATGATGGTGATTTTCATGAGCGCGTGTCGAGGGAGGTGAAGAGCGATCCGGGTTATTTGTGTCTTTGCGTGCCCAGGCGTTTGCCAGCGTATGAGCCAGCGAAAGCAGGGCGATGGCGAGTACGGCAGCCGTCAGGTCCGTGAGCAGGTCTGCCAGGTCGGACGAGCGGTACGGAAAGAACGATTGGATGACTTCATCGAGGCCGCCCAGCACGGCAATGCCCGCCAGCGTGATGACGGCCTTGTGCCGGGAGACAGCGAGATGGATGGCGGCGCCCAGGCAGGCATAGGCGCTCAGGTGCATGACCTTGTCGCCGAATTCCTGGTTGAGCGCCTGTGCCTTGCCGGGGAGGTTGCCCACCACCAGCATGGTCAGGTAGAACACGGCGGCGGCCGCGAGCCAGAGCCTGCCCTTGGGCGAGAACAGCGTCGCGGCGTTGCTGCCCGGGCGCGACGGTTCAATACGCATTCTGCCCAGTCCACCCCTTGAACGCCGTCCAGAAGATGATCCGCAGGTCCATCCAGAACGACCAGTTGCGGATGTAGAAGATGTCGTGCTCGACCCGCTTGGCCATCTTGTCCAGCGTATCGGTCTCGCCGCGATAGCCATTGATCTGCGCCCACCCGGTGATGCCGGGTTTCACGCGATGCCGCAGCATGTAGAAGTCGAGCTGTTCCTTGTAGATGTTGTTGTGGGCCATCGCATGCGGCCGCGGTCCCACCACGCTCATCTCGCCGCGCAGCACGTTGATGAACTGCGGCAGCTCGTCCAGGCTGGTGCGGCGCAGGAACGCGCCGATGGGCGTGATGCGGTTGTCGCCCTTGGTGGCCTGGGTGACGGTGCCGTGCTCGGCGTGCATCTTCATGCTGCGGAACTTGTAGACGTGGATCACGCGGCCGTCCATGCCGAGGCGTTCCTGCTTGAAGAAGACGGGGCCGGGCGAGCCGCGCTTGATCAGGATGCCGATCACGGCGAACAGCGGCGAGAGGGCGAGCAGGACGAGGGCGGCGAAGGTGCGGTCGAACACGGCCTTGACGGCGCCGCGCACGCCGAGCGAGGGCGGGCGGTTCATTTCCACCGCGGGCATGCCGAGGAAGTTGCCGACGTTGTGGTTGAGCAGGTCGAAGTCCAGCACGCTGGGCATCCACTTGATGTCGATGAAGTCGTTGCGCAGGGAGAAGGCGATCTCCTGCATGCGGCGGGATTCGGAGAGGGGCAGCGTGAGCCAGATCTCGTCGATGCCGTGCGCGCGCGAGAACTCGGCGATCTCCGCACTGTCCTTGATGCGCGGGCGGCCTTCGGGCGTGGTTTCGCCCTCGGGCGCGTAGATGCCGCTGACCTTGTAGCCGGTGCGGTGGCTGGCGGTGGCGCGCTGGTACATCTCCTGGCCGGTGCGGCCGTAGCCGACGATCAGTACGCGCTTGTGGTTGATGCCGGCACCGCGCACCATGCTGAGCATGGAGCGGGTGGCGAGGTGGAGGAGGAACAGGCCGGCCAGCGAGAGCGCGTACCAGTAGATCATCCACAGGCGCGACAGGGCATCGATCTGATGCATGAAGTAGCACAGCAGCAGGCTGATGAGCCAGACCAGGGTCCACGCGGCAACCAGGCGCGTGGCCAGCGCGGCGAAGCTGCGTCCGCGCCATGAGGCGTAGAGGTCGAAGCCGGGCAGCACGATGAACGCGACCGCGCAGCCGAAGTACTGGATGAACTGGTGAATCGGTGCCGCCGCTCCGGGATCGGCCGGGAAGCGAAGTTCGGCGGCGACGTAGCCGGCGATCCAGATGGCACCGACATCGAACAGGCGCACCATCAGTGCCAACTGATCGTGATGCCTGGCAAACATGTCGCGATAGACTCCCATGATTCCCCCCGAAGTGTTCGCGTAGCAGGCGCCCGCATGCGCCGTGCTTTTCCCCCCGCTGGAAATTGACCTTGTGTGGCAGCCGGTCGTGCCGGTGCCATGCACAGTGCCGCGGCGTGGCCGCGGCGAGACAGAGGCAAAGTCGTGCTGGACTGCTTCCGCGGCAGTCACTCCATGGCGGGTGTGGCGCGGTGGCTGACCTGAGCCACCTGCGGCGTCCTTTGCAGACTGCCCATTGGAGTTGCAACGCTTCGTGCCTGGCCGGCGGCGCTGGCCGCGGCGGCATGCTTCTGTCTCTGCATTGGTGCGGATAATGCGGTGCAGCGAAACCTACCGGTACCCTGCATGAGAAGGGAACGCGTGGGGATCGGCGGCGCGTGTGCGCATCAGCCGCGATTTTTTGAGACGCACGGTCGAGCGCCGCGGCGGGAGCGGGCTGCGCCGCGCATGCCGGCATTGCGCGCAGGCGCTCCGGCGATGGCGATCCGTGGCTGCCGCGACGGCATTCACCAGCACGATGATCTGGCACGCATTTACCCGCATTTACCCGCATTCACTTGCGAGCGGCTCGACGCTTATCTTGCGTCTTTGCGGCACGTGGTGCCGCATGGCATCGATGGAGATGCGCGCGAGGCTGCGCTGCGGCGGCAGTCGGTGAAGAGCATGTCGCCGGCCAGGTGGCGGTCGATGGCGTCGTGAAAGGGAACCGTCAGGTTTGTCGTGCGTCACCTCCAGGTCCATGACGTGGCCGACGCGTTCGCGCCAGCGCAGTATCTTGCCCGCGGCGTTGCCGCGCGGGCTGCCGGAGGGGCTCGCGCGCGGGCGTGACTGTAGCGAAATTCGCCTGCGCGCGCTGGTGTCGGCGGCCTCATCCTTTTAGGCGATTGCCTTTCCCCGCATGCGCATGCACGCAAGGTCCGCGCTGGTTGTTACCCTGCTCAAGAAGGGATAAATGAGTACAACGAATCCCTCCAAAGGGGGGCGCGCATCGAAAGATTCTCGCGCAAAATCTCGGTCCGCCTAGTTAGTGTTTCGCGCAAACGCGATCAGGTTTCCTTGGGGCGGCATCCGGCGGCACGCGGGTCGTATGGTATTGGCGCCGGAGAGGTTTTCCATGGGGAAAGACTGGTCCAGATTGGTTGCAGGAAGGTCAAATCCGTCGGGGCAGGCATTGCGTCGGGCTGGCTGCTCCCCCGGTACGAAGCGGGATGGGAGGTGCCGGATCGCCGGCGCGGCTCTGCTTCCCGGTCAGCGGATTGTCTCCAGGTTCTATTAGAGATTTGCCGATGCATTCGGGGCGTCTCCTTGCCCTTCACGTCGTACAGGTGAGTATTGCCTCTGCGTGTGGGCATCTTCAACTCCACCAAGCGGTAGAGGCAATGGAAATAGAACAGAAGACGGTATTTTCGCGAGAGCAGCTGGATGCGTATTTCGCATCCTACGTGGGTATGGAAGGCGGGAATCCTGCGGCGGCTGTGTGGTTTTGCGACAGCACGCCTCATCCGTGGGTCGAGTCGCTGGTGGCGCCGCTGGTGCCGCGCGAGCATCCCGTGTCATGGGATGACGCATACCGTGGCAAGCACCGCCAGAGCATGGAGCGCTGGCAGTCGCACCAGAAGATCGCCCGGATCATGGCGGCGGCGCGTGCGCGCACCTTCGGCAGCTCGCTGAGCGAATGCGACTGGAAGCACTACTTCGACCACTATCTCTACGCGCCGCGCGGCGCGGAATTCAAGCTCAGCCTGTTCCCGCTGCCGGCTCACCTGATCGGGCAGACGCCGTGGTCCAAGGCGTTCCGCGGCCAGCCCGCGCTGGTGCCCAAGCAGCGCTATCTCGACCTGTGCCGCGGCGGCAGGCGCTTTGCGTTCATCGACGACATCCGCCGGCGCTGGCGGCCGAAGGTGGTGGTGTGCCTGGGCGAGCGCCATCTCGACGATTTCGTGCACGCGTTCTCGCTGGACGACGCGCACGCATCCGACTACATCCTGCAGCCCGCCGATCTCGCCAAGACGCTGCGGGTGCTCAGGCGCGACGGCACCACGTGGATCGTCTGCCCGGCGCTGGCCGGCGCATCGGGGCTGACTTCCGACGTGTTGCTCGAAGCGATGGGCCGGTACCTGGCGGGCTGGCTTGCGCCGGCCGATTTTCCCGCGCTGCGCGCTGTGCAGACGGTGTAGGTGCAGCTGTAGCAATGCAGTGGCCGTTGTAGTTCTTGCATGCGGCCATTGTAAAAAAGACAACCTGCAAGGGGGCATCCGCGCGGTCGCAAAACGCTGCGCGAGAGCGGTTGGCGGCGTGCCGCCACGGGCTTTCCCCCGCCAAGTAGGGGTGACACGGAAGTAGGGATTGTTTATCTAGTGTGCTGGCAGGACGCGGCAGTGCACTGCACCAAAGCGTTGTTGCCAGGTCCGCTTGCAGGGGGCAGCAAGGCCGCGCGATGCGCGGCAGGACCCGGTGGCGCAGGGCGCAGGTGACAGTGTGCGGCGATGACCAGGCGCATTGACCCACAGACCACGTATCGACGTAACGATCTCAGGAGCGAGAAGAGTGCAAACCAATATCAGGAATATCTTTACCCTCGGCATCATGGCGGCCGCGGCAGCGACGCTGGTTGCTTGCGGGGGCGGCTCGGATTCGCCGTCGACACCGTCGACACCGTCGGTCACTGTCAGCGGCAAGGCAGTCGACTTCTACGTGTCGGGCGCCACCGTGACCTTCCTCGACTGCAGCAACCAGACCGCGATCACCAACGCGACGGGCGACTTCACCTTCCCCGCGGGCTGCACCTCGAGCGCGCTGAAGGGATCCGGCGGCACCGACATCGGCACCGGCCAGCCGTTCACCGGCGTGCTGCAGTCGCCGGCCTTGCCCTACAAGGCAGGCGTGACGCCGATGCTCACGCCGCTGACCACGCTGCTGGCGCAACTCGGCGCCGGGCAGGCCGAGGCGCTGGCCACCAAGCTGGGCCTTGCCGGCAAGGACCTGACCTCGCTCGACCCGATGCAGGACGCGGCCGTGCTCAAGGCGGCCGTGGTGGTGCAGCAACTGGTGGAACAGGTCACCAAGACGCTGACCGGCGTGGCCAAGGGCGGCACGCTGAGCGCGGCCGATGCCGCGGCGGCGGCGGCCAAGGCGGTGGCCAGCGCGGTCGGCGCGGCGTCGGGCCCGGTTGACCTGACCAGCAGCACGCTTGTGACGTCGGTGGTGAGCTCGGCCGTGCAGAACGCCAAGGCGGGCCTGCCGGCAAGCCTGCAGGCGAACATCGACACGGTGGCGGCCAACGTGGCCGCGCTGGCCGGCCCGGTGGTGGCGACCCAGGTGGCGAACGTGAGCGCGTCGCTGGGCAACATCGTGCTGGGCACCACCCCGGCGGCCACGCTGGCCGCGCTGCAAGCGAGCGGCGCGGTCAATGGCGTGGTGGACAGCGCCAAGTCCACCACCACGAGCGCGCTGGTGTCGGCGGTGCCGGCGGCCACGCTGACCGACCCGGCCAAGACCGCGGGCCTGACGGCGCTGGGCACGGCGGTCGCGGCCGGCAACAGCGCGGCAATCCAGAGCGCGGCCACCGGCCTGGGCAGCGGCGCGGTGGACAGTGGCGCCATCGACAACGTGGCCAATGCCGTCAAGCCGGCCAACTTCATCCAGCTGGCGAGCGTGACCATCAACGGCCAGACCTTCCCGGTCAGCGACGCGGTGACGGTGACGGGCGGCACGCTCGGCGCCATCACGGTGGCGGTGTCGAAGGACGGCGACCCGTTTGCCGGCGGCGCCGCGGACGTGCGCGCGGGGCTGAGCTACACCTACAACGGCAACACGGTCAACGTGATCATCGAGAAGGTCTCGCTGACCTTCAGCGGCTCGGCGCTGACCGCCGTGCAGGTGCCGGTCAACACGACCTACTCGTTCAGCATCTCGGGCGCGACCTCGGCCAACGTCAGCCTGACCAACGCCGTCGCCGACAACCTGTTCAGCAGCGCCAACGGCGGCTCGCTGAGCCTGCCGTTCACCACCTTCCTCGGCAAGCTCAAGAGCGCCGGCGCGCTGAGCCAGGCGCAGATCGACGCGCTCACGCCGAAGGCGACCGCCACCTTCCCGGTGACGTTCGCGGTGACCGGCCAGGGCGGCAAGGAGGTGAGCGTGGGCACCCTGGTCAGCGGTACCGCGCAGAAGGCGCAGGTGCAGTCGGTGCAGACCGGCACGGCCACGGTGAGCGGCAACGCCATCAAGACCGCGGTCACGCTGAACCCCTGACCGGCGCGCAGCCGGGCCTTCCGCCCGCACGGGGAAGGCATGCCCGGTCATCCGCCGCGCGCGCCGGCAGGCCAGCGCGGCGGGTGGCCGGCTTCTTTTTTGCGTGCAGTGCGCCGGTGCCCGCGGGTCAGGGCCGCGGCGCATGCCGTGCATGAGGCCAGCCCACGGCCTCGGAGTCTCCTATGCTGTTGTTTCGCTCGCGCCGGCTCGGCAAGGCCGGTGCCCTGATGGTGGGCTTGTCGTGCGCGGGCGCGGCCAGCGCCGCGCCCGACGACGTGTTCATGCAGGCCGAGCCCGCCACGGGCGAGTTCACCTCCGTGCGCGTGGAAGCCAGCTTCGACATGGTCAACCGCTCGATGGACGTCTTCAACCAGGGCGGCAACAGCCTGCCGGACAACGCCGGCGACTACCGCGGCGGGCGGTTGATGCTGGGCTACAAGTTCTCGCCGCGCTGGTCGGCCTCGGCCACGTACTGGCGGCGCGGCATCGACTACGGCCCCGACAACAACCAGATCGACACCTGGATGGTGGCGCTGCACTACGACCCGCTGGCCGAGCCCGGCGCGCGCGACCGCGTCATGATGCGCTTCTCGCTGTGGGGCGACCGCTCGGGCACGCTGGACCGCTCCGCCGCGCTGAGGGTGCGCAGCGCCACCTTCAACGGCGTGACCGTCAACGACGCCAACGACATCCAGGCGCAGGCCGACGTGATCTTTTCGGGCGAGCTGACCGAGCGCAGCCAGTTGACCGGCTTCCTCGGCCTGGGCGCGAGCCGCGTGACCATCGGCGGCATCAACACGCGCCTGCAGCAGGGCGGCTGCAATTTCAACGTCGCCATCGGCTCGGACAACATCGCCAACGGTTCGCTGGCCGCGCCTTGCCGCACGGGCAACGTCAACCTGCAGTCGGCATCGTTCTCCACGGACGCGAGCCAGTACGGGCTCAACATCAACGACGATTTCAACTACGTGGCGGGCTACCTGAACCTGGGCGGCGCCTACCGCTGGAAGTACAAGGATTTCGCCGCGCGGCTGGGCTACCAGTTCCAGTACCTGCTGCGCAGCAACGTCGACAGCCGCGCGCAGGCCTACGGCACTTCGCCGATCCGTTCGAACCATACGCTGGGGCTGGAGCTGTCGTACGCGGTGGTGAAGAACGTGGAGGTGTTCCTGCGCGGGCAGGCATCGCTGCACAACTTCGTGGGGACCATCCCGTTTCTCTACAACGCGGCGACCGCCGGCAAGCTCGACCGCTATTACGGCTACGGCTCGATCGGCATCCGCTTCTCGGGATTCTGATGGTGCCGGCGGGCGGCGGTTGCGCGCCGGCGTGGCTGCCGGCGAAAAAGAGGGGTGCAGGTGCAGGGCGCCCCTGCACCCCTTGAGTGTTTAGCAAGGGGTCAGTCTTGCCAAGGTGAATTGTGGTTGATGTTGCACCGCGTCAGTACCCTGCCTTGGGGGGTGGACCTGCTTCGGAGGGGAATCCGAAACGCCCGGAAGCGCTCCGGTACTGAAAGAATGAGGTACTGGCGCACCGGCATGCCGCATCGCTCATTGCATCGCCTGCGCGCATCGCTGTGCGCAGGGTTGCCGTGCGCGAAAGCGGCAAGGCGGCAAGCACGGGCGCACGTGGTGAACAGAACAAGAACAAAAGAAGAACGAGACGGGTGCGCAGAAAAACGAGAACGATCAGAACACCAAGAACAATGAATCGTGGTCAGGGTAGAGCGGACAGGTATGGCTTCCGGGAGCTTGAATTGCACTTCGCGTTAATCAGTGGCCAGGCTGGCGCCTGTCCGGGGCCGGACAGGCCGGACGCGTCCGTCACGGGGCCGGAGGAGGGCCCGCGCGACGCCTTGGCCGAACGCATCGCGCAACTGGGGCAGCGGCTGGGCGCGCCCGAGCTCGCGCCGCCGGGCGCGGAGGTGGTGGAGCGCAACCTGCAGACCGACGACCTGCTCGCGCTGAGCCGCGCCGAGCTGGTCGGCGCGATCGAGCTGGGGCATATCTATCCGGTGTTCCAGCCGCAGATCAGCGCGCGGCACGGCGGCATCGTCGGGCTGGAGGTGCTGGCGCGCTGGTCGGACAAGGGCTGCGAGCACGCGCCGGACAAGTTCGTGGAGAGCATGGCGGGCCACGGCGTGGAGACCCTGCTCATGGACCACTTCCTGTGCGCCTGCGCGCGCGTGCAGGCGCGCTTTCCGCGCTACCACGGCCGCTTCTCGCTCAACGTCAACCCGCGCACGGCGGCGGCGGTGGATTTCATTCCGGTGCTGCTGCGCGCGAGCATGTCGCACGGCCTCGACATTGCGCGGGTGGTGCTCGAGCTCACCGAGCAGACGCGCCTCGGGTGCGAGGGCGAGGCGCGCCTGCTGGAGAACCTCAACGCGCTCTCGAACCGTGGCATGGTGATCTCGCAGGATGACTTCGGCGCGGGTTATGCCTCGCTGCAGGCGCTCGGCCTGCTGCCGTTCAAGCAGGTCAAGATCGACAAGACCATGCTGCACCGGGCCCGCCATGCCGAGCGCGCGCGCCGGCTGCTCTCGCTGTCGATGGAGCTGGCGCGCTCGCTGGAGCTGCAGACCGTGGCCGAAGGCGTGGAGAGCGACGACGACATGGCGCTGGCAAGGTCGCTCGGCGCCGACCTGCTGCAGGGCTTTGCCATCTCGGCGCCGGTGCCGCTCGAGCGGCTGGGGGAACTGGCGCTCTAGCCCTGGCGCTGGTCCTGGCTGCCGCGCGCGTCGACGTGCGCGGCGAAGCCGGTCCGGCCCGGCGCGATGCCGGGCCGCAGCGTGAGCGCCGGGATGTCGTAGGCGCCGGCATTCTGCGCGCGGAACGGGATCGGCGCGGTTGTCCCGAGGCCGTCGAGGCGCTGGCCGAGCGCATCGCGGATGTCCGCGAAGCGCGCTTCGTCGACCCGGCCGGTCCGGTAGACCACGAACGGCGGCAGCACGTCGAAGCCGGGGTAGTACAGGATGCCGTGCTGGATCGGGAACAGCAGGTCGTCGATCGGGCCGTTGATGCCGCGCGGGCCGTAGTGCGACTCCCAGCCGCCGGCCGTGACCACCAGCATCGCGCGCTTGCCGGCCAGCGTGCCTTCGCCGTAGCGCTCGCCCCAGCGGGCGTCGGAGTGTTCGCCCACGCCGTAGCCGAAGCCATAGGCGTAGACGCGCTCCACCCAGCCCTTGAGGATCGCCGGCATCGAGAACCACCACAGCGGGAACTGCAGGATGACGGCATCGGCCCAGCGCAGCTTGTCCTGTTCGCGCGCGATGTCCGCGCTCTGCGTGCCGTGCTCGAATGCGTGCCCGGAGTCGAGGGCGGGGTCGAAGCGCGCGCCGGGCTGGTGGTCCGTGTTGTCGTCCGCGTCGAGCGCGGCTTTCCACTTCATGGCATAGAGGTCCGAGACCTGGACCTCGTGGCCGGCCTCCCGGAGATGCCTGACCGTGAAGTCCCTGAGCGAGCCGTTCAGTGAGCGGGGCTCGGGATGGGCGTAGACGAGAAGTACGTGCATAGCTGGGTCTCGGGTTGCGATGAGCCGGGTGGTGGCGAGAACAGCAAGGTAGGCCCGCGCCGGGTATATTGGAAATGAATAATCCATATGCCAGGTATTGCCATGAATAATCTGCGACGACTGGACCTCAACCTGCTGGTGACGCTGGACGTCCTGCTTGCCGAGCACAACGTGACACGCGCGGCGCAGCGCCTGCATCTTTCCCAGCCGTCGGTCAGCGTCCACCTGGCCCGGCTGCGGGAGATCCTCGGCGACCCGCTGCTGCTGCCCGGGCCGCGCGGGATGCGGCCCACGGCCCGCGCCGAGGCGCTGCGCGAACCGCTGCGCGAGGCGCTCGCGGCGCTGGAAAGCGCGGTCGCGCCCGCCAGCCCGTTCGACCCGGCCACGGCCAGCCAGACGTGGCGCGTGGCGGCCTCCGACTATGGCGAGTCGACCGTCCTGCTGCCGGCGCTGAACGGCTTGCGCGCGGCGGCGCCCGGCGTCCGGCTGGCGGTGCTCGAACTGATGCCGCCGCGCATCGCGAAGCAGGCGGAGCAGGGCGAGATCGACCTTGCCTTCCACGTCGGCGACGAGGCGTCGCCGGGCCTGCGCCACCGCACCCTGTTCACGGAGCGCTACGTGCTGGCGGGCCGCGCCGGCCATCCGCGCCTGAAGCGGCGGCCGACGCTGGCGCAGTTCTGCGCGCTTGACCACGTGATCGTGTCGCCGGACGGCGGGGGATTCCGCGGCGTCACCGATGACGCGCTCGCGCAGGCGGGCCTGACGCGCCGGGTGGTGCTGTCCGTGCCGCACTTCCTTTTCATGATGTCGGTGCTGGCGACGACCGACCTTGTGGCGATGCTGCCCGCGCGCCTCGTGCACGGCGTTGGTGCGCTGCAGGTGGTGGAGCCGCCCCTCGCGGTGCCGGGCTACGAGATGGCCATGCTCTGGCACGAGCGCAGCCACCGCGATCCCGCGCACCGGTGGCTGCGCGAGTACATCGCGGGCGCGGTGTGAGCGGGGCAGGGCCAGGTGGAGCGGGGCGGCGCCGGTTTGACTACCGTTATATACAACGCTATATTTCGGAAACCGGGCGCCGCCAGCCAGTCGCGGCGCCCGTCTTCACAAGGCCGTGCCGTGAACCAGTCGTTGCTGATCCTCGATGCGTTTTCGCTGTCTCCCGGCGAGCCCGCGGCGCGCGCGCTGGCGGGCGTGCTGGAGAGCGCCGACGCGGGCCGGCTGCCCCGTTTCGCGCAATGGCTCGGGCTGGACGAGGCGGAGTTCTGGCGCATGCTGGAGCAGTGCTTTCCGGGCGCCCGGGCGGCGGGATGGGCACCCGAGTCCGCCCCCGTCGACGCGGCCGCGCTGCCCTGCGAGTTTCCCGACCTGGTGGACATGCTGATCGCCTCGGGCGACGCCAGCCGCCCGGCGATGCGCTGGGCCGCCCACGCGCTGGCCAGCGGCTGCTTCGGCGGCTCGCACCTGTGGCAGGACATGGGCCTGTCCGGCCGGCACGATGTCTCGCGCCTGCTGCAGGAATACTTTCCCGCGCTTTATGCGGCCAACACCGCGGAGATGAAGTGGAAGAAATTCTTCTACCACGAGTTGTGCCGGCGGCTGGATCTGCATCCCTGTCCTGAACCGTCCTGTGCCGCCTGCGACAACTACGTGGCTTGTCATGGGGCGGAGACGGTGGCGGTGCTCTGGCGCTAGCGGCGGGGTCTGGGCGCCTGCCCTCTCCCCCGGCCCCTCTCCCACAAGTGGGAGAGGGGAGCGCACCGGCAGCAGTGCCGGCGCTTCACGAAGCCGCAGCCCCCAGCGCCAGCGACCCCGCGCCATCCTCCGCCACCGACAGCGGCGCCCGCTGCCCCGGCGCGACATAAGCGGCTTCCAGCAGCGCCCGCGTGTAGTCGTGCTGCGGCCGGTCGAAGATGTCGGCCACGCTGCCTTGCTCGACGATCCTGCCCTGGTGCATCACGACGATGCGGTCCGCCACCTCGGACACCGCGGCGAGGTTGTGCGAGACGAAGAAGCAGGCAAAGCCGTGCTGCGCCTGCAGTTGCCGGAACAAGGTCAGCACCTGTTTCTGGATCGTCATGTCGAGCGCGGACACGGGTTCGTCCGCGACCACCAGCGCGGGCCGGCGGATCAGCGCGCGGGCGATGGCCACGCGCTGGCGCTGGCCGCCGGAGAGCGCGTGCGGATAGCGCTCGCCCAGCCCGTCGAGCCCGACTTCGGCCAGCATGGCGTCCACGCGCGCGCGGCGCTGGGCGCGCGTGAGCGGCTCGCCGTGGTTGAGCGGCTCGGCCACGATGTCGCCGATGCGCTGGCGCGGGTCGAGCGACGAGTACGGGTCCTGGAACACCATCTGGCAGGCCAACCGGAAGTCGCGCCGGTCTTGCCGGCCGCCGCTGCCGGCCGGTTGCCCGCGGAACCGGATCTCGCCGCCGGCGAGCGGCAGCAGGCCGATCAGCGCGCGCCCGAGCGTGGTCTTGCCCGAGCCGGAGCCGCCGACCACGGCCACCACTTCGCCGGGCCGGATCGCCAGCGAGACGCCGTCGACGGCGAGCTTGTCCGCCTGGCGCGAGAACAGCCGGTGCGCGCCGGGGTAGGCCACGGCAACGTTGCGCGCCTCGATCACCGGCGGCGCGTCGGCCACGGCGGGGCGGCTGTCGTCGCGCCGCGGCAGCGCGGCGATCAGGCTGCGGGTATAGGCTTCGCGCGGGTTGCGCAGCACCTCGCCGGCGCGGCCGGACTCGACCTGGTCGCCGCGCTTGAGCACCAGCACCGAATCGGCATAGTGCGCGACCAGCTGCAGGTCGTGCGTGACCAGCAGCACGGCGGTGCCGCTGGTGCGCGTGAGGTCGGCCATGATCTGCATGACCTCGCGCTGGCTCAGGGCATCGAGCGCGGTGGTCGGCTCGTCGGCGATCAGCAGGCGCGGCTTGAGCAGCATGACGCAGGCCAGCATGATGCGCTGGCGCATGCCGCCCGAGAACACGTGCGGGTAGGACGCCATGCAGCCTTCGGGGTCGGCGATCTGCACGCGCGCGAGCATGGCCACGGCGCGCTCGCGCGCAGCCTGCGCGGGGATCTTCTCATGCAGCATCAGGCCTTCGCACAGTTGCGCGCCGACCGTCATGGCCGGGTTGAGCGAGACCATCGGCTCCTGGAACACCATGCCGGCGACCTGCCCGCGCAGCGAGCGCATGCCGCGGTCGGGCAGCGTGGCGACGTCGTGGCCGGCCAGCGTGATGGTGCCGCCGGTCTGGCGCACCTGCGACGGCAGCAGGCGCATCACGGCGCGCCCGGCCATCGTCTTGCCGCTGCCGGATTCGCCGACCAGCGCGAGCACCTCGCCCTGCGCGATGTCGAAGGAGATGCCGTTGAGGATGGGCGTGCCGGCGGCACTGCGCAGCGTCAGGCCGCGCACGCTCAGCAGCGGGGCGCCCTGGCCGCCGGGGAGCGATTGGGGGACCGCGGGCATGCGGGCGTTCATCCTGGAATTCATCGTGGCTCCATGCGGGGGTCGAGCCAGTCGCGCAGCGCGTCGCCCAGCAGGTTGATGCCGAGCAGCGTCAGCGCGATGCACACGCCGGGCGCGATGCCCAGCCAGGCGGCGGATTCGATGTAGGGGCGGCCCGACGACAGCATGTTGCCCCAGGTGGGCGCGGGCGGCGGCACGCCGAGGCCGAGGAAGCTCAGCGCGCTTTCGGCCAGCACCACCCAGCCGAACATCGAGGTGCCGAGCACCATCAGCGGCGCGGCGCAGTTGGGCAGGATGTGGCGCAGCATGGTGACGAGCTCGCTGTTGCCGATCACGCGCGAGGCTTCCACGTATTCCTTCTCGCGCAGCGACAGCACGGTGCCGCGCACCAGCCGCACCACGGTGGGGGTGTAGGCCAGGCCCAGCGCCAGCACGATGCCGTACTTGTTGGCGCCGGTGACGACCATGATGCCGAGCGCGAGCAGGATGCCGGGGAAGGCGAGCAGGGCGTCGTTGAAGACCATCATCACGCGGTCGATCCTGCCGCGGAAGTAGCCGGCGATCAGGCCGAGCAGCGTGCCGAGCAGCAGCGCCACCAGCACGGTCAGCGCGGCCACCAGCAGGCTGGCGCCGGCGCCGGCCAGCAGGCGCGAGAGGATGTCGCGGCCGAATTCGTCGGTGCCGAGCCAGTGCAGGCTGCCGGGCGGCTTGAGCCGCATGCGCAGGTTCAGGCGCAGCGGGTTGTAGGGCGTCCAGATCACGGAGAGCAGCGCCATCGCCGTCACCGTGGCCACCAGCAGGCCGCCTATCAGCGCGTTGGTGCGTAGTTTCATGATGTCGCCACTCGCGGATCGAAGAGAGGGTAGAAGAGGTCCACGACAAGATTGACCAGCACGTAGATGCCCGCGGTGAACAGCAGGCAGCCCTGCACCACGGGATAGTCGCGCGCGAAGATGGCGTCCACCAGCAGCCGGCCGAGGCCGGGCAGCGTGAACACGGTTTCCAGCACGGCGATGCCGCCGAGCAGGTTGCCCAGCACCAGCCCGATCAGGGTCCAGGTGGGCGCGAAGGCGTTGGGCAGCACGTGGCGCAGCAGCACGCGCAGCTCAGACAGGCCCTTGGCGCGCGCGTGGGTCACGTATTCCAGCCGCAGCGTCTCGATCGCGCTGGAGCGGGCCATGCGCGTGAGCACGCCCATCTCGATCAGCGTCAGCGTGATGACCGGCAGCACCAGGTAGCTGGCCGCGGCGCGCCAGTCCTGGCTGAAGGTGACGTAGCCGACCACCGGCACCCAGCCCAGCTTGAGGCCGACGAACAGCAGCAACAGCAGGCCCAGCCAGAAGCTCGGGATCGACAGGAAGAAGGTGGCGCCGGCGACGATCACCGTATCGGTCAGCGAGTTCTGCTTCCACGCGGCGAACAGCCCGGCCGGCACCGCCAGCAGGGTGGCCGCGCCCACCGCCACCAGCACGATGGCGGCGCTGACCTGGAAGCGCTCGAGCAGCAGCGGCAGCACCGCTTCGCCGCTGCTCAGCGAGTGGCCGAAGTCGCCGCTGGCCATGTGCGACAGCCACAGGCCGAACTGCACCAGGATGGGTTTGTCGAGGCCGAACTGGGCGCGCAGGTCGGCGAGCTGCTCGGCGGTGCCGGCGTCGCCGAGGATGAGCTGGGCCGGGTCGCCGGGGATCAGCCGCATCAGCACGAAGACCAGCACCGCCACCAGCAGCAGCGTCGGCACCGTCCACAGCGCGCGTCTAAGCAGGTACAGCAGGAAGGACGAAGACAAGGGAGGCTCCGGTTATGTTCATCTGGCTGTGGTGCATGCGGGGCGGGAGCGGCGCTAGCGCCTGGCCAGCGACACGCCCCAGGCGCGCGGCTGGCCCATCGGCCAGCCCTTGTAGCCCTTCACGTAGTCGCGCGCGGCGCTGGTGCGCATCTCCGAGTAGAAGAACACCGCCGGCACGTCTTCGAGCAGGCGCGCGTCGAGGCTGTCGAACATGGCCTGGCGCTGCGCGCGGTCCGTGGTGTTCATGCTGTTGCCCAGCAGGCGGATGGCCTCGGGCGTGTCCCACACCTTGCGCGGCTGGCGGTCCTTGGGGCCGATGATCATCTCGTAGGAGAGCGAGGCGTCGAGCCGCGCGGAGTACGTGAAGGCCATCGCCTGGTAGTCGCCGCGGTTGTAGCGGTCGAGCATGGTGGCCCAGTCGAGCACTTCCACGTCCACCTTGAGGCCGGCTTCGCTGGCCATCGCCTGCGTCAGCACGGCCATGTCGAACAGCGAGTTGTAGCGCTTGGTGGCCAGGATCTTGATGGTCTGGCCGCGGTAGCCGGCCTCGGCCAGCAGCTTGCGCGCGGCGGCGATGTCGCGCCCCGGCATGCCGGACTGCGCGCGGCCGTAGAACGGGCTGGCGCGCGGGATCACCGAGCGGTTCGGCTGCGCCGTGCCCTCGGTGAGGGCGTCCACCATCTCCGGCACGTCGAGCGTGAGCGCCAGCGCGCGGCGGATGCGCACGTCCTTGAGCAGCGGGTCGCGGGTCTGGAACAGCAGGCCGTTCAGGCTCATGGTGGGCATGCTCTGCATCACCAGCTCGGGGTGCCTGCGGTATTCGGGCAGGTCGTTGTCCTCCACGTCGAAGATCAGGTCCACGCCGCCGGACAGCAGCGCGGCCTTGGAGGCGGCCACGTCGGGGATGACCACGAAGCGCACCCTGGCCACCTCGGCGGTCTTGTTGCCGGTGTTGCCGTCGCGCTTGCCGGGCAGGGCCGCGTAGTCGGGGTTGCGCACCAGGTCGATGTACTGGCCGCGCTTCCACTCGGCGAGCTTGAACGGGCCGGTGCCGACCGGCTCGCGCCACTTGCCGTCGGGGCCGACGGAGCTGCGGTGGTAGACGCCGGCGCCGCCGCAGTCGGGCCGCGCCAGCGTTTCCAGGAACAGCGCGGAAGGGCGGTCCAGCGTGTAGACCACGGTCAGCGGGTCTTTCGCTTCCACCTTCAGCACCTTGGCCTGGCCGCGCCCGTCGAACTCGGACAGGCAGCGCCAGTTGTTGGCCGGCGTCATGTAGCGGTGCCACGAGAACACCACGTCGTCGGCCGTGAGCGGCGCGCCGTTGTGGAATCTCAGGCCCGGGCGCAGCGCGAAAGTGTAGGTCAGGCCGTCCGGCGATGTGGTCACGCTCTGCGCCAGCAGCGGGCCCACGGTAGTGTCCTCGCGGAACGCCACCAGGCCTTCGACGATGTGCGAGACCACCGCGTCGGTGTTGGCATCGCGGTTGATGCCGGGATCGGTGGAGCGGATGTCCGCGTTCAGGCGGATGCGCAGCGTGTCCTGCGCCGGCTGGGCATGCAGCGCGGGCGCGCCCAGGGCCAGGCACGCCGCCAGGGTGAAGGTTGCCGTCAGCAGCCGGGCCAGCGGCCGCGCGGCGTTTTTTCGTCTCGTCTCCATCTCTCCTCCGGCCGCGTCAGGCGGCGACTGCCCGCCGGTGGGCGGGGGCCGCGCCATCCGTGCGCGGCTGCTGGATTTCCATGTCCAGAGTGAAGGTGGCGAAGGTGGGATGCAGCGCGGGCAGCATCGACACTTCCATCACGCCCAGCTCCGGCTCCATCACGATCATTGCCACCGTGGCCGACAGGTTGTTGCTCGTGTTCGGGCGCGGCGGGCGGCACACCGAATACGGGGTTTCGAAATCGTCGAACAGCGCGCGCTTGATGGTGTCCACGGTGATGCCGCCCACATGCGGCAGCACCAGTTGGCGCACGCGCTCGTCGCGGTAGAGCGAGTCCGGCATCTTCTGGATGCCGAGGTCGCGCAGCTTGGACAGCGCCACCGGGCTCTGCCAGTGGTTGGCGTGCACGATCACGCCCTGCTCGGGCAGCACCTGGAAGGTCTCGTCGGGCGCGCATTCGAAATCGATGGCCATGCCGCCGGCGTGGGCCACCATCATGTTGTTGGCCGCCGACTTGGCGGTCACGTACACCGACTGCATGGCGAAGGCCAGGCGCCGCTGCTCCAGCACCTTGCGGCGGATCAGCGCCAGCGGCACGCCGAGCGTGCGGTAGTCGCGCTCGCATTCGAGGTAGTTGGCGGTGATCGAGATGCCGGCCGCGTTCATGCCCGAGCGCGCCAGCGCGCCGGCCTCGGTGAAGGTGAGGTAGTCGGGGCCGTCTTCGCGGTGCACCTTGAGCACCACCGACGATTCGGCGCATTCCGCCTTCCAGTCCCAGTTCTGCGCGTGGATCACGCGGCCGCTGGCGGTGGCGCAGGGCAGCGCCACCACGCCGGTGCAGCCGTCCGGGTCCAGCGGCACCGGCTGCTGGTTGCGCATGCGGTCGGCCAGCTTGAGCACCTCGGTGCGCGCGTTGAGCATGACCACGGCGGCGTATTCCACCTGCGCGCCTTCGGCGATGCCCTTCATTTCCTCGATGTAGGTCGCGTCGAAGGCGGCAATGGTGGGCTCGAAGGTCGCCACGATCTTGCGCAGCTCGGGCCAGCCGAGCTTGTTGCTCTCCAGCTGCCGCGCATAGTGGTCGATGCCGCGCCGGATGCGCGCGGCGGCTTGTTCGCCGTATTGCCTGCCGCGCTCGCGCGGCGGCCCGCTGACCTCGATCAGCGGGCAGTGGGGAACGGTGTCACGGAAGGCGGAATGGTCGTCGGGATGGCTGGACATGGGAGGGAGCGTTCTCGGAGTCGGATATTGTCGCGGCAACGTGGTCGGGTCCGGGCGCTGTCGCTATGGTGTAACCGCGGTGTGCTGCGGGTTGTGCTGCGATTAAGTGTATTTTGTTGATATAAAAAAATCAACGAATACTTGGGCGGCACGCCCGCTCCCCGCGGCGGTGCATGCCGGCTGCCGGCCGGGCACCACCGGCGCGCCCGGCGAACCACCTGGCGGACGCGATTTCCCTTTCCCGGTGCGGGACCATCGGTATTTTCCCCAGGCGCGTGCGCGCTTGCCGCTATGCCGCGCCGCAGCGCCATCCTGCCACCGGTGCCGTGCCGGTCCGCGGCCCGCCCGGCGACCTCCGGACACCTTCGTCCGGACCCGCCACTGCAGACCCGGCCTGCTTCCTTCGCGCCGCCGCGCCTCGCCCCCTCCGATCTGGCGTTTCGCAGCATCCCGCACGCTAAATGTATTGTTTATGGTGTTTTGGTTTCACAATAGACACTTAATATTGGCGTCGCCCGCTGAAACAATGGATACGCCAATTGATGAAATTGTCGCCATTGCGAGGGGGTGGGCACGGTTTTGTGCTGTTCATGGCACAGGACGGGCCTTTCGTGCCTGCATTCCCTCGCGACCCGATAAGACATCCTGTCACACAAAAAACACATGACTCCGGGCTTCCGCCGGGGCCGTGGCGCTTGTGCCTGGACAGGGTTGGTACACGCCGGCACGAGCCAGACCGGCACTCGACTTTGACAACGAGGGGAAACCTGAAGCATGAAGAAAACAGCATTGGTGGTGGCGGCCCTTGCGGGGCTGCCCGGCAGTGGCGCGTTCGCGCAGTCGTCGGTGACGCTGTATGGCGTGGCCGACGTCGGCGTGGAGTTCGCCAATCATCAGAAGGGCGCCGGCGACAGCGTGGTGCGGATGCAGTCGGGCAACCTGTCCGGCTCGCGCTGGGGGCTGCGCGGCGCGGAAGACCTGGGCGGCGGCATGCGGGCCATCTTCGCGCTGGAGAGCGGCTACAACGTCGACGACGGCAAGAGCGGGCAGAGCGGGCGGCTGTTCGGGCGCCAGGCATGGGTGGGGCTGAGCACCGCCTATGGCTCGCTGACGCTGGGCCGCCACAACACGCCGATGTACGACATCGGCGTCCAGTACGATCCGATGGGCATTTCCACGCGCTATTCGATCGGCGTGCAGGACGACGTCTTCCAGTCGCGCGCGGACAATTCGCTCAAGTACACGGGCAAGTTCGGCCCGGTGACGGCCAAGCTGCTGTACAGCTTCGGCGCGGACGGCACCGCCGGCACCAATGGCGAGGTGCCCGGCCATTTCACGGTCGGCCGCGAATACGGCGCCAGCCTCGCCTACGAGAGCGGGCCGCTGGCCGTGGCTGCCGTCTATGACGAGCAGGACGGCGACACCGTGGCGAGCGAGGGCGACCGCACGCGCAAGGCGGCGCTGGTCGGCACCTACGCCATCGGGCCGACCAAGACCTACCTGGGCTACCGCTACGGACGCACCATGACGGCGCCCCTGAACCAGACGACGAACCTGTACTGGGCGGGCGTGCAGTGGGACATCACGCAGGCGTGGTCGCTGACCGGCGCGGCCTACTACCAGGACTTCCGCGCCTCCGGCGCCGATCCGTGGCTGTTCATCGTGTCGGGTGGCTATGCGTTCTCGCGCCGCACGGACGTCTACCTGAACGTGGCCTACACGCGTAACAAGGATGACTCGAACCTGGGCACCGGCGGCTTCGGCTCGACCGTGCCGGGCAAGAACCAGACCGGCGTGCTGCTGGGCATCCGGCACAAGTTCTGAGCGGCGCGAGGCAGGCGGGCCAGGCCCGCCGCGCCTTGCGCGCGGCGAGCGGCTACTCGTCCTTCACCTTGCTCAGGTAGGACGGCAGCGGCGGCTGCTTCATCCTGCTGACGATGTCGAAGCGCAGCATCCAGCGTTTCCTGGCCTCGTTGATGTGCTCGTACAGCAGGCTCGCGGTGCGCTGCGGGTCGTCCGAGAGCAGGGCGTCGATGATCTGCAGGTGTTCGGTGAAGGCGTCGTTGATCAGTTGCCCCGGAATCTGCAGGTACGGGTCGGCCAGATACCGGGTCGGCACGAACAGCACGTGCGTGCGCGCGAGCGCGACCGTCATTTCCTTGTTCGGGCAATACGACAGCAGGCGGATGTGCAGGTCCGTCTCCGCCTCGTCCATGTCCTTGGCCTCGCGCTGCCCGCTGGCGATCTGCGCGGCCAGCTTGTCCCGCACGCCTTCGAGCCAGGCGCGCGGCACGCGCGAGGCCGCCTGCACCAGCGCCACGGGCTCGACCAGGCAGCGCATCTCGAACAGGTGGCCGATGCGCTCCTGCGTCACGCGCTCCGCGATCCAGTGTCCGCCCTTGTCCTTCGACAGCATGCCGACGCTGTGCATGCGCGCCATCACGTCGCGCGCGACCGTGCGGCTGACGTCGAAGTGTTCCGCGAGGCGTTCCTCGGTGATGCGCACGGTGCCGAACAGCACGCGCGTGCACAGCTCCCGCTCGACGGCGGCATACATGCGCTGCCACTGCGGCTCGCCGGTCAGGTCGACCTGCTCGAGCGTGGCGACGCGGCCCGCGCATTCGCCCCGGGCCTTGCCCGCGACCCGGTAGCCGCGCCCTTCGTTCTCGACGAGCAAACGGTCCGAGCACAGCATGGCGAGCGCGATGCGCGCGGGCGAGCGGCCGATGCTGAACGACCTCGCCACCTGCGCCTCGAGCAGCTTTTCTCCCGGAGCGATGCGCCCGCTTTCGATCATCTCGCGCAGCAACTGATAGGTGCGATGCTGGATCGATCCGCCAACCTCCGCATCGTTGGATGCGGCGGGCGGGAAACTGGCGCTGGTGGACAACTGGCTCATGGGCAGGAAGAGTGGATGCGATGGCTGAACGATACTACCGCACTTGCGCCGCGTACAGCCGCCGCCGCCGCTGTCACCGCCATGCGCTCAGGCCAGGAACGCGCCGATTTCCCGGTCGATCCGGCCCGCCGTCTCCGGGTCCGCTTCGGACGCCGCCAGATGCCCGTCCTGGCTGGGCAGCTGGACGAGCTGGCAGTCCGCGATGTGCTGCGCCGCCCAGATGCCTGCCTCGACCGGGTTGTAGAGGTCGAGCCGCGGCACCGCGATCAGGGTCCGCGCCCGGATCGCGGCGAGCGCCCGCGCCGTGTCGCCGCCGAAGCCCGGCGTGGTGCCGACGTCGTGCGCGTCGTAGGCCCTCGACTGGTAGATCCAGTCGAGGGGATCGGCCTGCTGCCGGCGCCACCATGCCGTGCGCCGCGCCAGCCAGTCGTGCATGCCGTCCAGCGTGGCATCGGCGACATCGGCGGCAAAGCGCGTGGGGCTGCGCATGGCCAGGATGTGCGTGACCGCGACCCACGCGGTCCAGTCGACCTCCGCCGATGATCCGGCGCCGCCCGCGCGCAGCGCGAGCCGGGCCGTCTCGTTGAGCGCCTGGGACCAGGGCGCGGTCTTCGCCATCGGCACCAGCGCGACGATGCGCGACATCGCATCCGGATACGACACGCCCCATTGCAGCGCCTGCATGCCGCCCATCGACGCGCCCGCCACCGCGTGCAGCGACGCGACGCCGAGCTGCTCGAGCAGCCGCTTCTGGCTGCGCACCATGTCGCGGATCGTGAAGCGCGGAAAGCGCTCGCCCGGCTGCGTGGCCGAGTTCGACGGCGACGAGGACAGGCCGTTGCCGAGCGCGTCGACGACGATGGTCGTATAGCGCGCGGGATCGAGCGCGCGGCCCGCGCCGATCAGGAAATCCAGCCGGTGGTGCGTGCTGCCGATGGCGCACAGGCCGAGCACGACCGGTTTCGACTTGTCGTCCAGGTCGCCGTGCACGACGTAGGACAGGCGCAGGTCGTCGATGGCCTCGCCCGATTCGAGCGGGAAGCGGCCGAGCGCCGCGCCGCGGTGCGGCGCGTCGATCCATCCGTCCTGCAGGGGAGGATGGCGCGGGATCATAGCTCGATCACGGCGCGGATGTCGCTGCCCGCCGCGAGCCGGTCGAGCCCCTCGTTCACCTCGCCGAGCGTGATCGTCGAGGTCACGTATTCGTCGAGCTTCAGCGTGCCGTCGAGATACGCCTGCGCCAGCGCCGGAAAATCGCGCGCCGGCTGCGCCGCGCCGTAGCTCGAGCGCACGATGCGCTTCTCGCCCATCAGCGCGCCCCAGCGGAACGCCATCTCGGCGTCGGCCGGCAGCTTGCCGAGCCACACCACCTGCCCGCCCGGGCGCACGAGGTCGACGCTGGCGCGGAACCCGGCCGGGTTGCCCGCCGCCTCGAACACATGGTCCGCGCCGCGGCCTTCGGTCAGCTCCAGGTGCAGCGCGCCGAGCGTGTCGTCGGCAACCAGCGCGTGCGTGGCCCCGAGCTTGCGCGCGACCTCGAGCCGCTGCGCCTGCCGGTCGATGGCGATGATGCGCGCCGCGCCGGCCATGCGCGCGCCCTGCACGGCCGACAGCCCGACCGCGCCGCAGCCGATCACCGTCACCGTCGCGCCTGGTTCCACCTGCGCGACGTGCGCCACCGCGCCGTAGCCGGTCATCACGCCGCAGCCGATCAGGCAGGCGCGCGCGAACGGGATGTCGCGCGAGACCGGAATCGCGCAGTCCTCGCTGACCACGCACAGCTCGGCGAAGCTGCCCGAATACATCAGTTGATGCACGGGCTGGCCGTCCCACGCCAGGCGCGGACGCCCGTCGAAATGGAACGACTGCGCCGCGTGGTCGCGGTAGGGCTGGCACAGGACATGCTGCTGGCGCCGGCAGTAGAAGCAGGTGTTGCAGTGCGGGTTCCACGACGTCACCACGTGGTCGCCGACCGCGACGCTGCGCACGCTGCGCCCAATCCATTCGATCACGCCCGCCGCCTCGTGCCCGGGCACGAACGGCAGCGGCGTGCGCAGGTCGCCGCGCACCGCTTCCAGGTCGGTGTGGCACAAGCTCGTCGCGCGCACGCGCACGACGACGTCGGTGTCTTCCAGCGCCGCCAGATCGAGCGATGCGACCCGAAGCGGGCTGCCCGCTTCGACCATGACTGCTGCATTGAATCCCAAACCGTCTCCCTCCGTTGATCGTTGCGCCCGATTGCGCCCGATTGTGCTCAGCGCTGCTGGGCCGCGCCCTTGTACAGGATCTTCCAGTTGCGCTCGCCGATCTGCTGGTGCAGCGCGACGAACGCCGGGTCCAGTTCCGCGGTCGGCCTCGGCTCGTGCTCGAACGTGTTGAAGGTGTCGGTGCCGCGCACCAGGGTGGCGCTGTCCTCGCCTTCGAGCTGGCGCACGTAGGTCGGGATGTAGCGGATCGCGTAGCCGATGCGCCGGTTGGCCGAGTCGTTGGGCGGCGAGCCGTGCACGATGCGCACGTGGTGCAGCGACATTTCGCCCGGTTCGAGCTCGATCGACACCGCCTGCGACGCATCCACCTCGACGGCGATTTCCTGGCCGCGCGTGAGCAGGTTGTTGGCCGAGAACGTGTCGCGGTGCGGTATCTGGTCCAGCAGGTGCGTGCCGGGGATGACCTGCATCGCGCCGTTGGCGCGGTTGCTCTCCGACAGCGCGACCCAGGCGGTCACCACGTCGGGCTTGGACAGGCCCCAGTAGGTGGAGTCCTGGTGCCACGACACGAAGGCGGGGTCGTGCGCGTTCTTGATGAAGAAGCTGCTGGCCCAGGCAAGCAGGTTCTCGCCGTAGAGGTCCTCGATCGCGTTGACCACGGCATCGCTGCCGACCAGTTCGTTGAGCCACGGGAACAGCAGGTGGCTCTTGAGGTTGAGCGCCTTCTTCACGAGCGGGCTGTCCGAATGCTCGAAATCTTCGAGCCGCTTGCGCAGCTCCAGCGCCTTCTCGACCGGCATCACGCGAATCGGCGCGACGTAGCCGAACTTCTGGAAGTGCTCGACCTGTTGCGGAGTCAGTGACTTCAACATGCAATCTTCTCCAGTGAATTGTTATGTGGGTTGTGTGACGTGGTGATAAATGGTGAAACAGTGGTGATGAACCGGTTGTCAGCCCGCCAGCGCGCGCGCCGGCGCGCCCGTGACCGTGACGTGCGGCACGCCGCGGGCCGGCATGCGGAACCCGCCGTCGAGCAGGATGCGGCCGTCGGCTTCGCGCACGTCGGTGATGCCGCACAGCGCCATCGTCATGTCGAGCTCTTCGCGGATGATCTCGAGCGCGCGCGTCACGCCCGCCTCGCCCAGCGCGCCGAGCGCGTACAGGAACGCGCGGCCGATGTACACGCCGCGCGCGCCGCAGGCGAGCGCCTTGAGCACGTCCTGCCCCGAGCGGATGCCGCCGTCCATGTGCAGCTCGATCTCGCCGCGCACGGCCTCGGCGATGCGCGGCAGCATCGAGATCGTCGACGGCGCGCCGTCGAGCTGGCGCCCGCCGTGGTTCGACACGATCAGCGCGTCGGCGCCGCAGTCCAGCGCGATCCTGGCATCCTCGGGGTCGAGGATGCCTTTGAGGATGAGCTTGCCGTTCCACTGGCTGCGCACCCACTCGATGTCCTTCCAGGTGAGCGTCGGGTCGAACTGGTTCTGCGCCCACTCGGCCATCGAGGCGATGCCGGTCACGCCCGGCGCGTGCCCGACGATGTTGCCGAACGTGCGGCGCGGCGTGCGCAGCATGCCGGCGCACCACGCCGGATAGCGCGCGAGGTGCGCGAGATTGCGCAGCGTGAGCCGGGGCGGCGCCGACAGGCCGTTGCGCAGGTCCTTGTGCCGGCGCCCCTGGATCTGCAGGTCGAGCGTCAGCACCAGCGCGGAGCAGCCCGCCACCTGCGCGCGCCGGATCAGGTCCGCGATGAACACGCGGTCCTTCATCATGTAGAGCTGGAACCAGAACGGCTTGGCGGTGTGCGCGGCGACGTCCTCGATCGAGCACACGCTCACCGTCGACAGCGTGAACGGCACGCCGAAGCGCTCGGCCGCGCGCGCGGCGAGAATCTCGCCGTCCGCGTGCTGCATGCCCGCGATGCCGGTCGGCGCCAGCGCGAGGGGCATCGACACGGCGTGCCCGGCCATCGTCGAGGCCAGGTTGCGCCGGCTGAAGTCGACGGCCACGCGCTGCCTGAACTTGAGCCGCGCGAGGTCGTCCTCGTTCGCGCGGTAGGTCGATTCGGTCCACGAGCCGGCGTCGACGTAGTCGTAGAACATCTTGGGCACGCGGCGTTTGGCGCGCTGGCGCAGTTCCTCGATGGTGGCGAAATGGGTCATGTCGGTACGGCTGGCAGGTTGGAATGAAGAGGCGAGGGCCCGGCGGCGCTCATGCGATGCCCGGCTCGAACCGCGGCTGGCGCTTGGGCGTGCGCACGCAGACCGCCACCAGGATCGCGCCGAGCGCGGCAATGAGGCCCGTGAGCAGGAACGCGCTCTTGAAGTTGCCCGACCACTGCACCAGGAAGCCCGTCAGCGCCGGCGCGACGATGCCCGCGAGGTTGGCGATGAAGTGGATGAAGCCGCCGATGGCGCCAACCCGGTCCTTCTCGACCGTATCGAGCACGATCGCGAAGTAGGTGTTGTACGAGGCGTACATGAAGAACACCCCGGTCGCCATCAGCGCCACGGCGCTGGTGAGTTCCGTGACGGTGCCCGTGGCCGCGATGCAGGCCGCGCCGGCGCCGAGGCTGGTGATCAGCACGACCTTGCGCGCGAAGATCGCCCGGCCGGTGCGCCGGAACAGGTAGTCGCACACCACGCCACCGGCGATCAGGCCGGTGGCGCCCACCGCCCACGGAATCACGCTGACCACCGCCATCTTCTGGATGCTCAGGTGATGCGCCATCGTCAGGTAGCTGGGGAACCACGACAGGAAGAAGTAGAGGATGTAGGCGTAGCCGAAGAACGCGAACGCGGTGGCGAGAATGGCGGGCTGCAGCAGGTACTCGCGCAGCGGCGTGACGGTGCCCGGGGTGGTCTCGCGCGGCGCTTCCGCGCTGGCCGTGGCGGGCTCGTCGGGCGCGACTTCGGGGTTGTCCTTGGCCATCAGCAGCCAGCTTATCACCCACAGCAGGCCGACCGAGGCGATGATCACGAACGACACGCGCCAGCCGACGCTGACCGCGAGGAAGCCGACGATCGGGCCGGCCAGCGCCGCGCCCAGCGACTGTCCCGAGTTGGCGATGCCGATCGCGCTGGCTTGCTGCGCGCGCGGGAACCAGTTCGAGACGAGCTTGTTGATGTTGGCGCAGAACGGTCCTTCGCCCATGCCGAAGACCACGCGCACGGCCAGCAGGCTGGCCAGCCCGACCGTGGTCGCGGTGAGGCCGCAGAACAGCGACCAGACCAGCATCGACACGGTCAGCACGCGCTTCGGGCCGAAGCGGTCGGCCGCGTATCCGCCGACGAAGCAGAACAGCGCGTAGCCGACGAAAAAGCTGCTGAAGACGATGCCCAGTTGCGCCGGGTCCAGATGCAGTTCCTGCGCGACCAGCGGCGCCGTGATCGACAGCGCCGCGCGGTCGAGATAGCTGATCGCCCCGCCCACGAACAGCAACCATATGAGCGTCCAGCGCGAGCGTGTCTCCATGAGTGTCTCCTTTGTTGACTGCTTTGTTGACTGCTTTATCGGCAGATGCGCTGCCTGCGTCTTGATGTTATTTGGTACATTGCATCCAATGTGCATTCAGAGTAATGACGGGGTCGCGGGATGTCAATGTGGCGATGGCTAGTGATTACCCTTGGTGCGTGTCCGGATGCCTGCCGGGGGATGCCATGCGCCGTGGTTTGCGCGGTTTGCGCGGACGTGACGGAGCAGCGGCCCGCGCAGGTGCGCGGGCCGCCGCCGTTATGCTCCCCCGTCCAGTTGTAGTCGTTTTGGCGGTTCTTGCCGCGTATCGCGGTATCGCCGTGCCGGCGAGGTCAGCGCGCCGCCGCGCCGAACGCCACCACGGTCGAGCGCTGCTCGCCGAGGCCGGCGATGCCGACGGTCATGGTCTGTCCCGGCTGGAGATAGACGGGCGGCTTCAGGCCCATGCCGACGCCGGCCGGCGTGCCGGTCGCGATCACGTCGCCCGGCTGCAGGCTCATGAACTGGCTGATGTACGACACCAGCTCCGCCGCGCCGAAGATCATGTCGCGCGTGCTGCCGTCCTGGCGCCGCACGCCGTCGACCTCGAGCCACAGCGCCAGCGCCTGCGGGTCGGGCACCTCGTCGGCGGTGACGAGCCACGGGCCCAGCGGGCCGAAGGTGTCCGCCGCCTTGCCCTTGTCCCACTGTCCGCCGCGCTCGAGCTGGAAGGCGCGCTCGGAGACGTCGTTCACCACGCAGTAGCCGGCCACGTGCGCCAGCGCGTCTTCCTTCGTCACGTAGCGCGCGGTCTTGCCGATCACGATGCCGAGCTCGACTTCCCAGTCGACCTTCTGCGCGTCGCGCGGGATCTCGACCGGATCGAACGGCCCGTTGATCGAGCTGGTCGCCTTCAGGAACAGGATCGGCTCCTTGGGCGCCGCCATGTTGGCTTCCTTCGCGTGGTCCGTGTAGTTCAGGCCGACGCAGACGAGCTTGCCGACCGCGCCGACGCACGGCCCGAGCCGCTCGCCCGGTGCGACCGCCGGCAGCGTGCGCGGGTCGAGCGCCGCGACGCGCGCGAGCGAGCCGTCCGCGAGCGCCGCGCCATGCCAGTCGTCGACCACGCCGACGAGGCTGCGCACCTGTCCTTCGTTATCCAGCACGCCCGGCTTCTCGGCGCCGGGCTGTCCCCACCGTACCAGCTTCATGTCCGCTCCTGTCTCTCTCTGTTGGTCTTTCGTGGCTTTAAATGTACATCGTGTGCAATGTGCGTTTCGAAGGTTATCGGCTGGAAAATCCGGTGTCAAGGAACATTTCGCGCGCGCTTCGCCGGACGGCATGTCGGCAAGCCCGGCCGGCCAGTCCGGCGGGCGATGCCGCAACGACTTCTTAAGCATCGTTGATAAAGCTATTCATGGAATGTCATTGGACCGGCCCGACAGCGCTGCCTAGAATCCTGCCAACCGCAAGGCTTTGCGGCAAAAGACAGAGAACATGACAGAGCAGACATCCCAGAAGAACCAGGCACAGGCACTGGATGGCATCCGGGTCCTCGATCTCGGCACGTTCGTCGCCGGCCCTTTCTGCACGACCATCCTGGCGGAATTCGGCGCCGAGGTCATCAAGGTGGAGCCGCCCGGAACGGGCGATTCGCTGCGGCGCTTCGGCACCCATACCGACTGCGGCGACACGCTGATGTGGCTCAACGAGAGCCGCAACAAGAAGTGCGTGACGCTCAATCTGCGCGACCCCAAGGGGCAGGAAGTCCTCAAGCGCCTGGCCGCGCGCAGCGACGTGATCGTGGAGAACTACCGGCCCGGCGTGCTGGAGCGCTGGGGCTTGCCGTGGGAAGAGATCCAGCGGCTCAACCCGCGCGCCATCCTGGTGCGCATCTCGGCCTATGGCCAGGAAGGCCCGTACCGCGGCCGGCCGGGTTTCGCGCGGGTGGCGCACGCCTTCTCGGGGCTCGCCTATCTCGCCGGCGAGCCGGGCCGCACGCCGGTCACGCCGGGGTCCACGTCGCTGGCCGACTACGGCTCGGGTCTGTACGGCGCGGTCGGCGTGCTGCTGGCGCTGCGCGCGCGGGAGAGCACGGGCGTGGGGCAGGTGGTCGATCTCGCGCTCTACGAATCCATGTTCCGCGTCCTGGACGAGATGGTGCCGGTCTACCAGCAGACCGGCATGGTGCGCGAGCGGCAGGGCGCCGACACGGTGAACGTGGTGCCGCACAGCCACTACCAGACCCGCGATGGCAAGTGGGTGGCCATCGCCTGCACCAACGACAAGATCTTCGCGCGGCTGGCGGCGGTCATGGGCGAGCCGGAACTGGCGGCGCCCGAGCGCTGGGGCCCGGTCGGGCACCGCCTGGCGGAGCGCGCGGCGGTCAATGCGCGCGTGGCGTCGTGGGCCGCGTCGATCGATTGCGCCGACCTGCTCGCGCGGTGCGACGCCGGCGGCGTGCCGGCCGCCACGCTGTACAGCGTGGCCGACATCTTCGAGGACCCGCAGTACGCGCTGCGCGAGAACATCAAGACGGTGCCGTCGCGCGCGGGGCCGGTGGCGGTGCAGAACGTCATCCCCAAGCTGTCCGGCACGCCGGGCGGCATCAAGTGGCTGGGCCCGGCGCTGGGGGAACACAACGACGCGGTCTTCCAGGAGCTGCTCGGCATGACGGCCGGCGAGCTCGACGCCATGCGGGAGGACGGCATCATGTGACGCAGGCACGCGGCGGCGCCCGGACATATAAAAAAACATCAGGAGACAAACCATGAAGAGACGCAGGTTCATGCAGGCCACGGCCGCGGCGCTGGCCGCGCCGCTCGGCCAGTGGGCGGCGCAGGCGCAGACCTGGCCGGACAAGCCGGTCAGGCTGCTGGTTCCCACGCCGCCCGGCAACGCCCTCGACATCTCGGCGCGGCTGCTGGGCGACCGGCTGACGCAGCGCTGGAAGCAGGCGGTGGTGGTCGACAACCGGCCCGGCGGCAGCGGCCTGCCCGCCATGATCGCCGGCAAGACCGCCGCGCCGGACGGGTACACCATCATCGTGGCGCCGTCGTCCACGATGGCCATCAACCCCGGCCTCTATCCCAAGCTGCCCTACGATCCGCGCGAGAATTTCGACACGGTGGGCGGCATCTACCTCGCGCCGATCATGCTGGTGGCCGGCAATGCCTCGCCATACCACTCGCTGGCCGACGTCGTGGCCGCGGCGCGCAAGGAGCCCGGCAAGCTGGCCATCGCCATCGGCGGGCCGCCGGGCACCACGCAGCATCTCTCGGCCGAGCTGTTCCGCTTCCGCGCGGGTCTGCAGGTCATCAACGTGCCCTACAAGGGCAGCGGCCCGGCCATGCAGGACCTGCTGGGCGGGCAGGTCGGGCTGCTGTTCGACAGCGTGGCCTCGGCGCTGCCGCAGATCAAGGCCGGCGCGCTGCGCCCCATCGCGGTGGCCAGCGCGCAGCGCATGCCCCAGCTGCCGAACGTGCCGACCATCGCCGAACTGGGCTATCCCGGCTTCGAGGCGGTGAGCTGGGGCGGGCTGGCCGTGCCCAAGGGCACGCCGCGGGCCATCATCGAGCGCATCGGCGAGGACACCCGCGCCATCGTCAACGACCCGGCGGTGCGCGAGCAGATGCTCTCGCGCGGCCTGCTGCCTGATGCGCGCGGCGCGGCCGACTGGAGCCGCTTCATCGATTCGGAAATCGTCAAGTGGGGCGAGCTCATCAAGGCCGCCCACATCACCGTGGAGTAGCGCACAGACATGCCGGCCCAGCATTCCTTCCTGTTTGTCCCCGCCACGCAGCCGCAGCGTTTTCCCAAGGCGGCCGCGAGCGGCGCGCACGCCGTGATCGTCGACCTCGAGGACGCCGTGGCGCCGCCCGACAAGGACCGCGCGCGCGCCATCTTCGCGGGCGAGGCCGCGGCCCTGCGCGCCTTGTGCGACGGCGCGGGCTGCGAGCTGCTGGTGCGCATCAACGCCCACGGCAGCGCGTGGCACGCGCAGGACGTGCAGGCCTGCGCCGGCCTGCCGGTGCACGGCGTGGTGGTGCCCAAGCCGGACGACCTCGTCGTGCTGGCGGCGCTGGCGCGCGCCGTGGGAGGCGCCCGCGCGCTCTACCTGCTGGTCGAGTCGGCCGCCGGCTTCCTGCATCTGGCCGACATCGCGCGCGCGCCCGGCGTGCGCCGGCTGATGCTGGGCGCGGCCGACCTGATGCTCGACATCGGCCTGCCCGACGACGACGCGCCGCTGCACTATTTCCGCTCGCAACTGGCGATGCATTCGCGGCTGGCCGGGCTGCCGCCGCCGGTGGACGGCGTCTGCCTGGCGCTGGACGATGCCCGGCGGCTGGAGCACGAGGTCGAGCGCGCCAAGCGCTTCGGCTTCGGCGCCAAGCTGTGCGTCCATCCCACGCAGATCGAGGCCGTCAACCGCGGCTTCCTGCCGCCGGCGGCCGAATGCGAATGGGCGCGCCGCGTGATCGAGGCGGCGGCCGGCGCCGGCGGGGCGGCGGTCAGGGTCGATGGCCGGCTCGTCGATGCGCCGATCATCGAGCAGGCGCGCCGCGTGCTGGCGGCGGCGGGATAACCGCCGGGCTGTCCAGCCGCCTGTTGGGGGATGCCCGGCTTTGCAGGCCCGGGAAGTTGTCCCAGAATGGCGCGCAGCGGTCCCGCGCGGGCGCTGCGCGGCACTTGCCGTGCCGCGCAGCGGCGCCGGGATCTTCCCGAACCGACTTCCGATATCTCCCTCCCGCATGGGAACGCCTGTGGACCTACAGCACTTACGCGCCTTCGAGGCGATCGCGCGTGAGGGCAATCTCACCCGCGCGGCCGAAAGCCTGCACCTGACGCAGCCCGCGGTGAGCATGCAGATCAAGAGCCTGCAGGAACTGCTGCAGGTGACGCTGTTCGTGCGCACCGGGCGCGGGCTCATGCTCAGCGCGCACGGCCGGGCGCTGGTGCCCGCGGCCCGCAAGATCCTGGAGGCCGTGGAGGAATTCGGCCGCGCCGCCGAGGCCATGCGCAGCGCCGCCTACGGCACGCTCGGCCTGGGCACCATCCTCAATCCCGAGGCCATCCGCCTGGGCGCCTGCCTGCAATACCTGGTCGAGCATCATCCGAACGTGCAGCCGCGGCTGCGGCACGGCATGTCGGGCTGGGTCCTGAGCCAGATCCGCGGCGGCGCGCTGGACGCGGCGTTCTATCTTGGCCCGCCGGGCGAGGTCGGCTCGGGCGACGACATCTGCGCGCTCAAGCTGCGCGCCATCCACTATTACGTGATCGCGCCGCGCGGCTGGGACGCGCGCGTGGCCGGCAAGAGCTGGGCCGAGGTGGCGCTGCTGCCGTGGGTCTGGACGCACGAGCATTCGACCCACCACCGCATGCTGAGCCGCAAGTTCGACGAGCTCGGCGTGCGCCCGCTGGTGGCCGCCGAAGTGGACCTGGAGGCGTCGATGGTGGACCTGGTGGTGTCGGGCGTCGGCCTTTCGCTGGCGCGCGACTCGGTGGCGCTGCGCGTGGCCCAGTCGCACGGGCTGGTGGTGGCGCAGACGCTCACGCTGACCGCCGATCTCTCGTTCATCGCGCTGGCCAGGCGCATGGAGGACCCGGTGGTGAGCGCGGCCTTCGCCGCCGTGCGCGCCACCTATGGCTGAAGCGCGCCGGCGCCGCCCGTCAGTCCAGCCACACCCGGTTCAGCGCGCCCAGCGCCTCCACGATCAGCGCCTCCTCCAGCCTGGACGCCAGGCAGACGAACTGCAGCTCGCAGCCGATGCGGACCCGGTCCGCCACGGCTAGCCCTGACGTCTGGCTCTCGCGCATGGCGGTGGCATCGCGCACCAGGCTGAGCCCGACCCCCGACTTGATGAGATCGAGCATGGACGGCTCCTGGTCCACCAGCGCGGCGCGGCGCGGCGCCAGCCCGCGCGGGCCGAAGATGCCCGCCAGCAGGCGCGAATGCACGGACTCCGGCGGCGTCGCCAGCCAGGGCAGGGTGGCCAGCGCTTCCCAGTCGCAGCCCGTCACCTGCGGCCCCCAGCCGGCCGGCGCCACCACCCGGTACTCGAAGCGCGTCAGCGTGCGCACCGCCAGGTCCGGCTGCAACTGGTGCGTGGCTTCGCGGTCGGGGCTCAGGTAGAAGCAGACGTCCAGGCTGCCCTGCTGCAGTTGGGCCATCACGCTGCCGCTCATGCCGTGGCGCAGTTCGGTCTCGATCTGCGGCGCCGACTGCACCAGTTGCCCGAGCCAGTCGCCCAGGCGGATGAACGACGGCTCCAGGATGGTGCCGATGCGCAGCTTGCCGCGCACGGTGCCGTGCAGCCGGCTCACGGCATTGGCCACGTCCTGGATGGCATGCAGGGCGCGCTCGGCCTGGGGCAGCAGCGCGGCGCCGTCGGCGCTCAGCACCAGCCCGTGGGCGGTGCGGTGGAACAGCGTCAGGCCCGTGATCTCCGCCATGCGCTTGAGCTGGAGGCTGACGGCCGGCTGCGAGCGGTGCATCTGCTCGGCCGCCTTGGAGACATTGCCCTCGCGCGCCACCGCGACGAACACCCGCAGCGTCTGCAGATCAAGATTGGCCGGATTCATATTTGTGAAACCTATATCTCAGATTGCCGAAACTCAATGGATTTCGGAATATCCCGGGAGGAAACTACGCGCACTCGCCACAACAATTTTAGCGCGGCAAATAAAGCTCGCGTTCCGGAGACACAGCGTCGTGACCCACAGCACCGATCCCGCTTTCGACTACATCGTCATCGGCGCCGGCACCGCCGGCGCGCTGATGGCCAACCGGCTCAGCGCCGACAAGGACCGGCGCGTGCTGCTGATCGAGGCCGGCGGCAAGGATGACTACCACTGGATCCACATCCCGGTCGGCTATCTCTACTGCATCGGCAACCCGCGCACCGACTGGCTCTACCGCACCGAGCCCGACGCGGGCCTCAACGGCCGCCAGTTGCGCTACCCGCGCGGCAAGACGCTCGGCGGCTGCTCCAGCATCAACGGCATGATCTACATGCGCGGCCAGTCGCGCGACTACGAGCAGTGGGCGCAGCGCACCGGCGACGACACCTGGCGCTGGGACAACGTGCTGCCGGCCTTCCGCCAGCACGAAGACCATTATCTCGGCGACACCCCGGAGCACGACGCGGCCTTCGCCGACTACCACGGCCACGGCGGCGAGTGGCGCGTGGAAAAGCAGCGCCTGCGCTGGGACATCCTCGACGCCTTCGCCGAAGCCGCGGCGCAGGCCGGCGTGCCGCACACCGGCGATTTCAACCGCGGCGACAACGAGGGCGTGGGCTACTTCCAGGTCAACCAGAAAGCCGGCTGGCGCTGGAACAGCGCCAAGGCGTTCCTGCGTCCCGCCTGCAGCGGCCGGCCCAATTTCGAACTGTGGACCGGCGCGCAGGTCGCGCGCCTGCTGGTCGAGCCGCGGGCCGACGGCAGCCTGCGCTGCACCGGCGCGCGGGTGTGGGACGGCCGGCAGTTCGTCACCGTGCGCGCCGCATGCGAGGTGATCCTGTGCGCGGGCAGCATCGGCTCGCCGCAGATCCTGCAGCTCTCGGGGCTGGGCCCGGGCGCGCTGCTGCGCGAGCACGGCATCGAGGTGCTGGCCGACCTGCCCGGCGTGGGCGGCAACCTGCAGGATCACCTGCAGATCCGCGCCGTGTACCGGATCGAGGGCGCGGCCACGCTCAACGTGCTGGCGTCCAGCCTGTGGGGCAAGGCGCGCATCGGCCTGCAATACCTGCTGTCGCGCAGCGGCCCCATGAGCATGGCGCCGTCGCAGCTGGGCGCCTTCACGCGCAGCTCGCCGGAGCAGGCCTGGCCCAACATCCAGTACCACGTCCAGCCGCTCTCGCTGGAGGCGTTCGGCGAGCCGCTGCATGCCTTCCCGGCCTTCACGGCCAGCGTCTGCAACCTGAGCCCCACCAGCCGCGGCACCGTGCGCATCCGCAGCGAGGACTTCCGCCAGGCGCCGGCCATCGCGCCCAACTACCTGTCCACCGCCGAGGACCGGCAGGTGGCGGCGGACTCGCTGCGCGTGACCCGCCGCATCGTCGCGCAGCCGGCGCTGGCCCGCTACAAGCCGCAGGAATACAAGCCCGGCCCGCAATACCGGACGGACGAGGACCTGGCGCGGCTGGCCGGCGACATCGCCACCACCATCTTCCACCCCGTGGGCACCGCGGCGATGGGCCGCGACGGCGACCCCGCGGCCGTGCTGGACAGCCGCATGCGGGTGCGCGACGGGCGCGGCGGCCGCATCGCCGGCCTGCGCGTGGTCGACGCCAGCGCGATGCCGTCGATCACCAGCGGCAACACCAACAGTCCCACGCTGATGATGGCCGAGAAGGCCGCGGGCTGGGTGCGCGCGGACGCCGGGCGGGGCTGAACGCCCGCGGCGCCGGCGGCCATTCCGGGGGGAGTGGCCGCCGCACCGGGCGAGGGGCCGGGCAAGGCAGCGGTGCCGGGCATGCGGCGCAAATTGTGTCCAAGTCACCCCGCACCCGTGGGGTCGGGCCAGATCTGCAACACCGCGGGGGCGGCGCCCGCTAGAATGCAGGCCTTGTTCCGAGGATTTTCGACATTGCGGCCCGCCGGGCGGCAACGCCCGGATGCGGGCGCCGCGCGACCTCGACACGCCACGAAGCCCTGGCCCGGTGCCGCGCGCAGCGCTTGCGCCGGCGCCCCGTCCCACGATGCTAAAGATCCCCCTGCCAGCCTCGCCGCTGGAACGCCGCTTTGCGCTGCTCGCCGCCACCCTGGGCTTTGTCCTGCTGGCGCTGTCCATCTGGCTGTTTCGATACCAGTGGGTGGCTTATGCGAATGCCGAGCACGCGCTCACCGACCTGCGCATCTTTCGCGCGATCCTGCTCGCGATGGAGCAGGTCTCGGTCGAGCGCGGCCCCAGCAACGCCGCGCTCGGAGAGGCGCTGCCGCTGCCGCCGGCGCAAGGGCAGGCGCTGCTGGACGCGCGCGCGGAAAGCGACCGGCGCATCGCCGGGCTGCTGGGCCAGCTCGAAGCGCCGGAGTGCGGCAACTGCCTCAGCGAGCGCGACACGGTGCTGCGCGCGCGCGACGATCTCGCCCGCGCGCGCGCCGAGGTCGACGGCCTGCTGCGCCAGCCGCACGGCCAGCGCACCGGCGAGGCGCTGCACCGCGCGGCGGACGGCATGATCCGGGTGATGCCGCCGTTGTCCGCCATCGCCGACGTCAGCGCCGCCAAGGTCGACCGGGGCGTGCCCGGCGCGCTCAGCCGCCTGCTGGCGGCGCGGCTGGCGGCGCTGCTGCGGGAGCAGGCCGGGCTGCTCGGCTCGCAGCTCACGCCCGCGCTGGGCACCAACCGGCAGTTGAACAGCACCGAGCAGTTCGCCATCGAGCGCACGCTGGGCACCATCGCGCAGCTGCGCGCGCTGCTCCAGCCGCGCGTGCTGAGCGATCCGGAGCTGCCGCAAGGGGCGTTCCAGGTGGTGGAGCGGCAGTATTTCGGCGCGGGCCTGGAGTATTTCTCGCGCGTGCACGCGCTGGCGAGCCTGCCCGGCGACGCGGGCGTCTCGAGCGCCGAATTCGTCGATCACTATGTGCCCTCGATGGGCGCGATCACGCGCTTTCGCGACGAGATTCTCGATCTGGTCGAGCGGCAGGTGCGGGCCCAGCGCGACACCCGGCTGGCGTGGCTGGGCGGCATCGTCGCCATCCTCTCGGCGGTGATCGTGTTCCTGTTCCTCGGCGTGTGGCTGTTCCGCCGGCAGGTGGTCCGGCCGTTCGCGGACGCCGCGCGCGCGATCCGCGCCATCGCGGCCGGCAACCTCGCCGTGACGCTGTCGTCCAGACCGTACCGCGGAGAGATCCGCGAGCTGTTCGATGCCGTGCAGGTGCTGCGCGGCAACGCCGTCGAGCGCGCCAGGCTGGAGCGCGAGCGCCGCCAGTTGATCGCCGAGCTGTCGCGCATGGCGCAAACCGATGCGCTCACCGGGCTGTTCAACCGCGGCGCCTTCGACATCAGGCTGAAGGACGCCTGTTCCGGCGCGGGACGGCGCGCGGGCGGGCAGCTGCTGTCGCTGACGCTGTTCGACATCGATCACTTCAAGCGCGTCAACGACAAGTACGGCCATGCCACGGGCGACCGCGCGCTGCGGCGGATCGCCGAGCTGAGCCGCGAGGTATGGCGCGAGGGCGACATCGTGGCGCGCATCGGCGGCGAGGAATTCGCGGTGCTGGCCAGCGTGCCGGCCTGCCAGGATGCGCTGGACATGGCGCAGCAGCTGCGCGCGCGCCTGGCGGCGACGCCGCTCGTGGCCGACAGCGGCGAACGGTTCAGCATCCAGGCCAGCTTCGGCACCGCCTTCGTCATGCCGGGCGAGGCGCAGGACGCGGACGGGCTGATGCGGCGCGCCGATCTGCTGCTGTACCAGGCCAAGCAGGGCGGCCGCGACCGGATCGTGGCCGAGACGATGCCGCCGCGGCCGTGACCGGCTGAAGCGGGCGGGGCCGTCCCGGCAAGACGACAAGAACGAGACCGGCCGGACCAGCCCGCACGGCACTTTCCGGCTAAGCTTGCGGCTGGCCGCCCTGTCCGCACGCGGATGGCGGGCGCGTGCCGCGGGCCAGGCTGTCCGCGCGGCGGTAATGTACAATTGTAAGTGTATTTTGATGAAACAAAAAAATAAATGAGCATGCCGAACGAGTCGGTGGGCCGCTCGCGCCTGGCGCTGCGGGACCGGATCGCCCAGTGGATCCGCGACGAGGCCCTGGCGGCGGGCGACCGCCTCAACGAGCAGAAGCTGGCGGAGTCGCTGGGGGTGTCGCGCACGCCGATCCGCGCGGCGCTGGACCAGCTCGAGGCGCAGGGTTTCGTCGAGCGGCGCCGCAACAAGGGCGTGGCGCTGCTGTCGGCGCCGCCGGTGGCGCAGGCCGACGAGACCGCGCCGGCCGACGAAGACCAGCTGCTCACGCGCATCGCCCACGACCGGCAGCGCGGCGCGCTGGCCGACGAAGTGTCCGAGCGCGACCTGATGCAGACCTACGGCGAGACGCGCGCCACCATCAAGCAGGCGCTGGTGCGGCTGGCCGACCTTGGCATCGTCGAGCGGCGGCTGGGCTACCGCTGGAAATTCCAGGACGCGATGTGGCACCGCGAGGCGCGCATCGAGGGCTACCGCTTCCGCATGGTCATCGAGCCGGCGGCCATCCTGGAGCCGAGCTTCCAGCTCTCGCCCGAATGGGCCGCGCACATGCGGATCCAGCATTCGGCGTTCCTGACGCAGCCGTGGACCGAGGCCTCGCCGGTGGCGTTCTTCGAGACCAACGCGGCGTTCCACGAAGGGCTCGCGATGGCCTCGGGCAACCGCTTCTTCGTCGACGCGATCCGCCGCCTGAACCGCATGCGGCGGCTGTCCAACTATGACTGGAAGCACGGCCGCGAGCGCGTGGAGGTGAGCTGCCACGAGCACCTCGGCATCCTGGCGGCGCTGGAGTCCGGCAACCGCGACGGCGCCGCCGACCTGATGCGCCGGCACCTGGACGTGGCGAGCCGCCTGCGCCGCCCGGCCGCGAGCGAGGCCGCCCCGGCGGAAGAGGCGCCGCCGGCGGGGGCCTGACCGGTCCCGCCCGGCCGCGCAATCTCCCGGCCGCGGCCACGCCTCACGACAGCTTGTAGCTGGTCAGGTGGATGCTGGTCTCCGTCGCGCTGATGCCGCGGATCAGCCGCACGCGCTCGAGCACGGAGGCCAGCCCGTCGAGCGTGGCGGCGCGCACTTCCGCCAGCAGGTCCCAGCGCCCGTTGGTGTCGTGCAGGGCGACCACGCCGGGCTCGCCCAGCAGGCTGGCAATCACCTCCCGCGCCTGGTTCCCGTCCACGGCGATGCTCATCCACGCGGCAATCGCGTCGCGCCGCGCCGCCGGGCGCAGCTGCACCGTGTAGCCGACGATCACCCCCGCTTTTTCCAGGCGCGCCATCCGGTTGGTGATGGTGGTGCGCGCCACCCCGAGTCGGTGCGCCAGCAGGGCAACGCTGGCCCGGGCATCGGCGCGCAGCAGCCCCAGCAGCTTGTGGTCGAAGTCATCCATGTGTCGAAACCATGTGTCGAAATGAAAGTCGTTGTGCTCGGTTTGACGTGATGATAGTATTTTGTGCACACAATAACCACTTCATTTTGGGTGCCACGGCGGTGAGAATGGTCCGCAACTTTCCAGACCCGCTCACCGGAGCCACAGATGACGCCATTTCTTTCCACCCAGCACGTATCCCGCATCATCGCCGCGCGCGGCATCGCGCATGCCCTGCGCGGCATGGCCGGCTACATCGAGGACGACTTCCGCCGCTGGCGGGAGTTCGACAAGTCCGCCCGCTCGGCCAGCCACTCGCCGGCCGGCGTGATCGAGCTGATGCCCACGGCCGACGCCAGCCTCTACAGCTTCAAGTACGTCAACGGCCATCCGGGCAACACGCGCGGCGGCCTGCCCACGGTGATGGCGTTCGGCGTGCTGGCCGAGGTGGCCACCGGCATGCCGCTGCTGCTCAGTGAACTGACGCTGACCACGGCGCTGCGCACGGCGGCCACGTCGGTGGTGGCGGCGCGCCGGCTGGCGCGGGCCGACGCCGCCACGATGGCGCTGGTCGGCAACGGCGCGCAGAGCGAATTCCAGGCGCTGGCGTTCTATCACCTGCTGGGCATCCGCCGCATCCAGGCCTACGACGTGGATGCCGCCGCCACCGCCAGGCTGCGCCGCAATCTCGCCGACGTGCCCGGCCTCGAATTGCGCGTGTGCGCCAGCACCGCCGAAGCCGTGCGCGGCGCCGACATCGTTACCACGGTCACGGCCGACAAGGCCTACGCGACCATCGTCACGCCGGAGATGCTCGAGCCCGGCATGCACCTCAATGCCGTGGGCGGCGATTGCCCGGGCAAGACCGAGCTGCACCCGGACGTGCTGCGCCGCGCCAGCGTGTTCGTCGAATACGAGCCGCAGAGCCGCGTCGAAGGCGACGTGCAGCAGATGCCGGCGGACTTCGCCGTGACCGAGCTCTGGCGCGTGCTCGAGGGCCAGGCGCCCGGCCGCCGCGCCGCCGGCGAGATCACGGTGTTCGACTCGGTCGGCTTCGCGCTGGAAGACTTCTCCGCGCTGCGCTACCTGCGCGACCAGGCCGCGCTGCTCCAGATCGGCGAGCGCATCGCGCTGATCCCGGTGCTGGACGACCCCAAGAACCTGTTCGCGCAGTTGTCGCAGGCGCCGCGGGCGCCGGCGCCCGCCGCCGAGCTGGCCCATCCGCTGCCCTGATGACGCACTGCCGCCCCCTTGCCGGCGAGTTCCACTCCGGCGGCCTGACATACCGCTGCGTCGACCTGCCGGCGATGCTCGGCGAGCGGCTGCCGCGCCTGCCCGTGGTGCTGCGCCTGCTGCTGGAGAACGTCGCGCGCAACATGGCGGGAGCGGAGCGCGACGCCGCCATCGACGCCATCGCGGCGTGGCCGGACCACGGCACCAGCACGGCCGAGATCGCGTTCCAGCCGGGCCGCGTGCTGATGCACGACACCACCAGCACGCCGGCGCTGGTCGACATCGCCGCCATGCGCGATGCGCTGGCCGAGGCCGGCGTCGATCCCGCCGTGCTCAATCCCGGGCTGCCGGTGGACGTGTCCGTGGACCACTCGCTGGCCGTGGAAGCGTTCGCCCGGCCCGATGCCGCGGCGATCAACCTGGAGACCGAGGGCCGGCGCAACGCCGAGCGCTACGGTTTCCTGCGCTGGGCGTCGCGGGCGCTGCGCGGCGTGCGCATCCATCCGCCGGGCACCGGCATCATGCACACCATCAACCTCGAGCAGCTGGCCACGGTGGTGACTACGGTGCAGCGCGACGGCCAGGCCTGGGCCGTGCCCGACACGCTGATCGGCACCGACAGCCACACGCCGATGATCAACGGCATCGGCGTGCTCGGCTGGGGCGTGGGCGGGCTGGAGGCGCAGACCGTGATGTTCGGCATGCCGGTGATGCAGCGCCTGCCCGACGTCACCGGCGTGCGGCTGACCGGCGCGCTGCCGCCGTGGGCGCTGGCCACCGACCTCGCGCTGACGGTGACGCAGCGCCTGCGCGCGCTCGGCGTGGCGGGCGAGTTCGTCGAGTTCTTCGGCCCCGGCGTGGCGACGCTGAGCGCGGGCGAGCGCGCGGTGGTGGCCAACATGGCGCCCGAGTACGGGGCCACCACCGGCTTTTTTCCCATCGACGCGCGCACGCTGGACTACCTGCGCGCCACCGGCCGCGGCGAAGCCGGCGTGGCGCTGGTCGGCGACTACGCCCGGCGCGCCGGCCTGTGGTTCGAGCCGGATGCCGCGCCGCGCTACACGCGCGTGCTCGACCTCGACCTGTCGGCGGTCCGCATGCACGTGGCCGGCCCGCGGCGGCCGCAGGACCTGCTGTCCTATACCGAGACCGCCCGCGCGCTCGCGCCGTTCGCACCGGAGCCGGCGGGGCGGGAGCATGGCCTGCCGCGCCACCCGGTGGCCATCGCGGCCATCACGAGCTGCACCAATACGTCGGACCCGGCCCTGCTGATCGCGGCGGGCCTGCTGGCCCGCAAGGCGCGCTCGCTCGGGCTGTCGGCGCCGCCGTGGGTCAAGACCTCGCTGGCGCCGGGCTCGCCGGCGGCGGCCATCTACCTGGAGCGCGGCGGCCTGCTGGGCGATCTGTCGGCGCTCGGCTTCGACATCGTCGGCTTCGGCTGCACCACCTGCATCGGCAACGCGGGGCCGCTGACCGCGCCGATCCGCGACGCCATCGCGCGGCGGGCGGCGCGCCCGGTGGCGATGCTGTCCGGCAACCGCAATTTCCCGGGCCGCGTGCATCCCGATCTCGACCTCGGCTTCATCATGTCGCCGCCGCTGGTGGTGGCGTTCGCGCTGGCCGGCGACGCGGCGCGCGACCTGGGCCGCGACCCGGTGCAGATCGCGCCGGACGGCACGCCGGTGTACCTGAAGGACCTGTGGCCCACGCGCGCGGAGGTGGCGGCCTGCGTGGCCGCCGGCACGCAGGCCGCCGACTATCGGCCCGCGTTCGCCGCGGCTTCGCGCAACCCGGTGTGGGACAGCCTGCCCTTCGCCGACACGCCGCGCTATCCGTGGGACGCGCGCTCGACGGCGCTGCGCCGCCCGCCGTTCGCCGCGGCGGACCAGGGCACGCAGCTGGGCGACTACGGCGCCTATGCGCTGCTGGTGCTCGGCGACGACGTGACCACCGACCACATCTCGCCCGCCAGCGCGATCCCGAAGGACTGCCACGTCGCCGATTTCCTGGTCAGCCGCGGCGACGACCGCGACGACCTGAACGTGTTCGCCTCGCGGCGCGGCAACTGGGAAGTGATGGTGCGCGCGGCGTTCTACAACAAGACGCTGGTCAACCTGCTCGAGCCCGACGCGCCGGCCGCGCATACCGTCCACGCGCCCAGCGGCACCGTGCTGCCGGTCTTCGAAGCGGCCCGGCGCTACGCCGAGGAGGGCGACGCCGTGGTGCTGGTCGCCGGCGAGCGCTACGGTACCGGCTCGTCGCGCGACTGGGCGGCCAAGGGCCAGCGCCTGCTGGGCATCCGCGCCGTGCTGGCGTGCAGCTTCGAGCGGATTCACCGCGCCAACCTGATCGGCATGGGCATCCTGCCGCTGCGCATGCCCGCGGGCATGCATCCGCGCACGCTGGCCATCCGGCCCGGCGACCGCATCCACGTGGGCGCGCCGCCGGAGCGGCTGGCGCCGCGCTGCGCGGTGCCGGTGCGCATCGTGCGCGGCGACGGCACGGTGGCATCGTTCGACGCCACGGCCGCGGTGGAGACCCGGCTCGAAGTCGAACTGCTGCGGCACGGCGGCGTGATCCCGGCGATCCTGCGCCAGACGCTGGCACGGCACGGGCAGCAGGGCGGCACCGCCGCCGCGCCATGAGCGGGCATCCGCGCAAGCCACGGACCGAACATCAACCGCGCACATCAATCAAGCGCCAACCGAGCGACCCCATATGCAAAGCCAGATTCATCCCCTGATTGCCCCGGCGCCGGGCCTTGCCCTGCAACTCGCCAGCCACCATTTCGGCGACGCCGGCGCCGCGCGCAAGATCTACGTGCAGGCCGGCCTGCATGCCGACGAGATTCCCGCCATGCTGGTGGCCGTCACGCTCAAGGCGCGCCTGCGGGAGCTCGAAGCGCAGGGCCGCCTGCGCGCGCAGGTGGTGCTGGTCAGCGCCGCCAACCCGATCGGCCTGGGCCAGGCGGTGCTGGGTGGCTTCATCGGCCGCTTCGAATTGTCGAGCGGCAACAATTTCAACCGCGGTTTCCCGATGCTGTTCAAGCCGGTCGCGGCGGCGGTGGCGGACAAGCTCACGCAGGACGGCGCGCACAACCTGCGCGTCATCCGCGCGGCCTGGCGCGAGGCGCTGCTGGCGCAGCCGCCGGTGAACGCCTTCCAGTCGCTGCAGCAGGCGCTGATGCTGCTGGCGCACGACGCCGAGGTGGTGCTCGACCTGCACTGCTCGCGCGAGGCGGCCATGCACGTGTACACCGGCGACGCGATCTGGCCCGAGGTGGAGCCGCTGGCGCGCTATCTCGGCGCCACCGCCAGCCTGCTGGCGCTCGACTCCGGCGCGCACTCGTTCGACGAGGCGCACAGCTATACGTGGTGGCAGCTGCAGCAGGAATTCGGCGCGCGCTTCCCGATCCCGCACGGCAGCATCGCCGTGACGGTGGAGCACCGCGGCCAGCGCGACGTGACCGACGCGCTCGCGCAGCAGGACACCCAGGCGCTGCTCGACTACCTGACCCACATCGGCGCCATCGCCGGCGAGGCGCCGCCGCTGCCCCCGCTGCCGCAGCCCGCCACGCCGCTGGCCGGCAGCGAGCAGCTGGTGGCGGGCGCGGCGGGCCTGCTGGTGTATCGCGCGCAGGTGGGCGAGCGGGTGACGGCCGGGCAGCCGCTGTTCGACATCGTCGATCCGGTCGAAGGCACGCGCGCCACCACCGTCAGCCATACCGACGGTGTGTTCTACATGGGACGGGAGGTGCGCTACGTGAAGCCGGGCGACCAGATCGGCCGTGTGTCCGGCGCGCGGGCGTTCCGCACGGGGAAGCTGCTGAGTCCGTGAGGCGGCCGGCGGCAGCCGGCGCGGGCGGATGATCCAGGCATGGCCATCCGCCCGTTGCGCCGGCTAGTTGACGCGCGAGGGGAAGACGCCGTCGACGCAGATCATGTAGGTCAGCCCGTTCGGCGTGACGGACGACAGGTTCGGCAATGCAAAATTGGTGACGCCGTCGCCGCCGAAGTTGGTGCCCAGCAAGCTGAACAGCGCCGTATACGCGTTGATCGGCAGCAGCCGGCCATCCGCGGCCATGCCTTCTCCCACCGTGGCTGCTGTCAGCCAGACGGTACCGATCGTGCACATGCCGCTGCCATTGCCGTCGGCGGCATGACTTGGCGTGCCCAGGCCAGGCACGCTGCCCGTGGCGCCGGTCGCGCCGGTGGCGCCAGTTGCGCCGGCCGCCCCCGTAGGACCGGTGGCCCCCGTGGCGCCGGTCACGCCGGTGGCACCCGTACTACCCTGGGCGCCGGTCGCCCCCGTGGCGCCTTGCGTGCCGGGAGAGCCCTGGGGGCCGGTGACGCCCGTCGCGCCGGTGGTGCCGGTCGGTCCGGTGACGCCCGTGCTGCCGGTCGCGCCGACCGCCCCCGTCGCCCCCGTGGGACCGGTCGCGCCGTTGTTGCCGCCGACGCCGGTCGCGCCGGTCGCCCCGACCGGCCCCGTGCTGCCTTGCGGGCCGGTCGCGCCGGTGGCGCCCGGAACACCGGTCGCGCCGTCGGCGCCCGTGGCGCCCGCCGCGCCGGTGGCCCCGGTCGCGCCTTGCGCGCCCGGCGCGCCCACGTCGCCGCGCGCGAGGTCCTGCGCCACCGTGGTCAGCGTGGCGTTGGTGGCCTTCAGGCGCACGATCAGCGCTTCGAGCTTGTCGTCGTAGGCGTCGCCGGCCTGGGGCTGGAACGCCTGGTTCATCAGGTTGAGCGTGTCCACCGAGACGCCGAGGTTGGCCAGCCGCTGCCTGGTCAGCGTCAGCGCGGTCGGCAGGCGGTTGATGGCGGCGTTGCCCGAGGTCGTGGAGAAGGTGTTGAAGAAGGCTTCGGTGTCCGGGTTCTGGGCGGCGCTCGCCACCACCAGTTCGGTGATGGGCGTGATGTTGGTGGTGCCGGGTCCGGTGATGAGCGTGTGCAGCACGCCGCTCGGGCCGGTCACGCGCGCCGCGCAGGGCACGGCCAGGCCGGCTGCCGAGACGCTCCATGCGCCGGTGGCGGAGGTGGTGGCGGTGGCCGTGCCGGCCGCGCACCGGATGTCGACCACGGCATTGGCGATGGGCGCGCCGGTGGCGGCCACGCCCGAGATGGTGGCCGGCGGCGGCGCGGTGCCGGCGGAGGCGCCCGCGGACTGGGCGCCGTCGTCGCCGCCGCCGCAGGCGCTCAGCACCGCGGCTGCGATGACCGACAGATAGATCGAACGTGTCCTGGCTTGCTTCATGATATTCCCCTGGTTTCCCGATTGGCTGCGCGCCCGGCGGTCGAGGGCCGGACGTCTGTGTTCTTGCCGTGTTGGTGTTTGGCGCGCCGGGTGGCGCAGTGACCCTGCTGGGCCGGCAGTCCCGGACGGGGCTTCGGCCCGGAAGCCGTCCGGCCCGGCAGGCGAAGCGGTGGGCAGGCGGCGTTCCGGGGCGGTATTCTATCGGCGCCGCCGGGCGCCATGATGAAATTGCGCCACATGGCCGCGCCGGCATCGACCGCGCGGCCCGCGAACCGTTGCGCCTGCCCGCTCGCGAGAATCCAATCCCCTCTTCGGTTGGGTGTTGGTCCGGCGCCATTGGCGCAAGTCCGGGCATCTTCGACGCAACCGCGCGGCCTGGCGGCACATGGCGCTACACTGCCGCCTGGCTCGCCGGCCGCCCGTGCCGGCGGATATTCCTGGTTCGTTCGTCGCTCGTTCAGCGCTTTTTTCCGCAGGCTCGCCATGCAAGGCACGGTTCCCGATCTTTCCCTTCCATCCGCCGAGGCCGCCGCGGCCGCCTCGCTTGCCATCGCGGCGCTCGAGCGCCAGGCCCGGCGCGTCGTCACCGAGGCCGGCGGCTGCCGCGTGGCGTGGCGCGGCTTCGGCCAGGGCCGCCCGCTGGTGCTGCTGCACGGCGGGCACGGCAGTTGGCTGCACTGGCTGCGCAATATCGAGGCGCTGGCCGCGCGGCGCACCGTCTGGGCGCCGGACATGCCGGGCTTCGGCGAATCCGGCGACGTGCCCAGCGAGCTGCCGGCGATCGTCGGCGCGCTGGCCGCGGCGGCCGGCCAGTTGCCGGGCTGCGCGGACGGCTTCGACCTCGCCGGCTTCTCGTTCGGCGGGCTGGTGGCGGCGCACGTGGCCGCCGCGCGCGTCGGCGTGGACAGGCTGGCGCTGCTCGGCCCGGGCGGGCACGGCGGCGCGCGCCGCCAGCAGCAGGCGCTGGTGGACTGGCGCCGCGCGCCGGACGACGCCGCGCTGGCGCAGGCCATGCGCCACAACCTCGCCGCGTTCATGATCGCCGACCCGGACAAGATCGACGCCGTGGCCTTGCACGCGCATACCGTGTCCTGCCGCCACACGCGCTTTCGCAGCAAGCCGATCTCGCGCGCGGGCGGCCTGCGCGAGGCGCTCGACACCTTCGGCGGCGACGTGCTGCTGGCCTGGGGCGAGCATGACGTGACGGCCGACCCGGTGCCGGCGGGCCAGGCCATGACGCAGGGCAGCGCGCGGCGGCAGGTGCGCATCGTGCCCGGGGCCGGGCACTGGGTCCAGTACGAGGCGCCCGCGGAGGTCAACGCGCTGCTGGACGGGTGGCTGGCGGCGTAGCGCCCGCCGCTGCTTCCGCCAGCTTCGAGATCGATTTCATCCTCAACCCGGCGCCGGCCGCAACCTTATCCAACCCATCCAGGCGGAGGTAATCCCATGCTGTTCGTATTTCATCTGCTCGACAAGCCCGGCACCGGCGAACTGCGCGCCAGGGTGCGTCCCGAGCACAAGGCCTATCTGGGCGCCAAGGCGGACAGCATCGCCTTCGCCGGCCCGCTGCTCGGCGACGACGGCCAGACGATGGTCGGCAGCCTGCTGGTGATCGACTTTCCCTCGCAGGCGGAGGCGCGCGCGTGGCTGGCGGCCGAGCCGTTCACGCGGGCCGGCGTGTACGGGCAGTCCACCATCCACGCCTTCGCCAACCTGTGGCCGCAGAAGGCGGGTTTTCCGCCGGCCTGAGCGTTCCCGCGAGAAGGCCCCGGGTTTGCCCCGGGGCCTTGCCGTCTCCGCAGCCCCAAAAATATAACGCCGCGCCCATGCGAGAATCCCGCGGGTCCGCCGCAGCCGGGCGGACGCACGGACGAACGGCGCGGCCCCTTGCCCGTTCGACGACATGAATCCGTTCGCGAAAGCCGCCGCGGCCCCGTGCCGCCGCGGCCGATCGCGGCATCCAATGGAGACAGGACTTCTCATGGGCATCACAGAACTTCTCGCGCAGCCGGTCGGCAACTTGGCCGACTGCGTGCGGCTGCACGCCGCCGAGCGGCCCGCGCACGTGGCGGTGATCGACAGCCGCCGCACGCTGACCTACGCCGGATTCGACGCGCTGGCCGACCAGGTGGCCAGCGCCTTGCAGCGCGACGGCCTGCGGCCCGGCGCGGCGCTGGCGATCTGCGCGGCGGCTTCGATCGAGTACGCGGCGCTGCTGGTCGGCGGCCTGCGCGCGGGCGTGGCGCTGGTGCCGCTGGCGCCGTCCTCGACGCCGGCCAGCCTGGCCGGCATGGTGGCCGATTCCGATGCCCGGCTGCTGTTCGTGGACGCGGACGTGCTGCGCGAGCTGGCGCCGGTGCGCGACCGCATCGCGGTGCCGCTGGTCGGGCTGGCGGGCGCGCCCGCCGGGCAGTCGTTCGAGGCGTGGCTTGCGTCCGCGGGCAGCCGCCCGCAAGAGCGCCCGGTCGAGCCGGAGCAGGTCTTCAACATCATCTACTCGTCGGGCACCACGGGCACGCCCAAGGGCATCGTGCACGCGCACGAGCTGCGCTGGAACCAGATCCGCCGCGTGCAGGAAAGCAGCGGCTACGGCCCGGACGCCATCACGCTGATCTCCACGCCGCTGTATTCCAACACCACGCTGGTGAGCTTTCTGCCCACGCTGGCGCTGGGCGGCACCGCGATCCTGATGCCGAAGTTCGACGCGCAGCGCTACCTGGAGCTGGCCGCGGCGCACCGCGTCACGCACAGCATGCTGGTGCCGGTGCAGTACCAGCGCCTGCTGGCGCGCCCGGATTTCGACAGCTACGACTTGTCCTCCTACCGCATGAAGTTCTCCACCAGCGCGCCGCTGAGCGCCGCGCTCAAGGCCGACGTGCTCAGGCGCTGGCCGGGCGGGCTGGTGGAGTACTACGGCATGACCGAGGGCGGCGGCAGCTGCGTGCTGGCCGCGCATGAGTTCCCCGGCAAGCTCCATACCGTGGGCCGGCCGATGGAAGGGCACGACATCCGCCTGATCGACGACGAGGGCAGGGAAGTGCCGGTGGGCGAAATCGGCGAAGTGGTGGGCAGCTCCAGCACCATCATGAGCGGCTACCACAAGCAGCCCGAGAAGACCGCCGCCGCGCACTGGCGCGATGCCAGCGGCAAGCTGTTCATCCGCACCGGCGACGTGGGCCGCTTCGACGAGGACGGCTTCCTCACGCTGATGGACCGCAAGAAGGACATGATCATCAGCGGCGGCTTCAACATCTATCCGAGCGACCTGGAGGCGGTCCTGCAGCAGCATCCCGCGGTGGCGGACTGCGCCGTGGTGGGCGTGCCTTCGCCGCGCTGGGGCGAGACGCCGGTGGCCTTCGTGGTGCTGCGCGACGGCGTGGACGTGTCCGCCGAAGCGCTGATGGCGTGGGTCAACGGGCAGGTCGGCAAGACCCAGCGCCTGGCCGCGCTGGAGCTGGTGGACACGCTGCCGCGCAGCGCCATCGGCAAGGTGCTCAAGCGCGAATTGCGCGACGCGTTCAGCCCGGCGCGCGTGCTGGACTGAGGCCGCGGCGCGGGCGCCTCGCGGTGCCCGCGCGCCCTGCGCGCATGGCGCAACGGCAAATGCCCGCAATCGCGGCCAGCGCGTATGCCCTCACTCGTGTTCCGCTTTTGCCGAAACTCGCGCCGAAAATCCATCTCATCCTTAAAACTTCCAGAAACCCCGCCTTAGTGGGGAGAAAAACCTCTGGCTGCCGCATATTCTTTTGCATGTAAAGATAACAATTCTTTAATTGAATTGATTATCCGGTGCCGCGCAAAGACGGGCACGAAATGGCATGAGAAGCGACAGGAGGCGAATGGTGCTTTACTGATTGCGGTCGATGATGACGGATTGCGGGCGGGTGGATGAGCGAAGGGCCGACCGATAACGGCTCAGGTTCCAAAAATGAAACGACGGGAGAGCGGGGCGCAGGCCCGCCTCCCCGGCCGCCGGCCTCGCAGGCCGGCGGCATCCGGTCCGCCAGGAAGGCGCGCATGGCGCGGCTTCCGGCCGGCGTGCGGAAAACGAGCGCACGCTTTTTCACGCAATCCCGATGCCGGCAACGGGGCGGGCTTTTCGCCGCCGCCGGGGCCGCGCGCGCATGTCATCCTCACGATTTTCCGATTTTCGAACGCGGCAATGCCGGCGCGCGCCCGCTTTATTTTCCTCCGGAAAAATCCAGGCAATGTCCGTGCCTGGAGATAAATCGAATTCCATGACGGATGCCGATTGTATTTTTCCGATTATCGCAGGGCATCGGGTCGAGCCGAGCCATAAGGGGCAGAGCATATGAGAACCGAAATCATTGGCCAGGGCACCGTGAATGCATTGCTGATCGAAGACAATGCATTGCTGCGGCTGGGATTGCTCCACATCCTGGGCAACATCGAAGGCGTGGGCGAGGTGATCTGCGTGGCGCCGGCCGAGCTGGCGATGCTGCGCGGCCCGGTCGGCGACATCGCGCTGGTGATCCTGGGCGTGCCGGCCGAGGCGGAGCGCCAGCGGTGGCTGCTGGAAACCGCCTGCGAGCTGCTGTCGCCGCAATGCCTGCTGCTGTTCGCCGATTCCATGCAGCCCGGCATCCTGCCGGCGGGGCTGGCGCGCGGCAGTTGCACGTGGCTGCCGCGCTCGGCGTCGCTCGGCGCGATCGAGGCGGTGATCCGGCTGGCGCTGGCCGGCAAGGCGCGCGGCCACGGCGAGGCCGGTCCGCAGCGGCGCCTGTCGCTGGCGACGCTGTCCCCGCAGGACGGCGGCCCCGACCTGATCGGCGAGGCCCGGCTGCTGCAGCTCACGCCGCGCCAGTACGAGGTGCTGGTGCTGCTGTCGCAGGGTTATCCGATCAAGACGGTCAGCCGCATGCTCAATATCTCGGTGGCCACCGTGAAAAGCCACGTGGCGCTGATCTACCAGCGCCTGCAGGTGCGCAACAAGACCGAGGCCATCTACGCCGCGCGCCAGCGCGGGGCCAGGCTGGAGGCCGACCGGCGCGAGTCGCGGGCGGTCAACGGCTGAACCGCGCCGGCGCGGCCGCCGGTGAACGAGGGAACGGACGAGGAACGGACATGCGCACGAGGTACTTTGCCTATCGCGGCTTCGAGGTCCGGGCGTTCGCGCAGCGCGGCGCCACGGGTTTGTGGATCAGCGTGTACGAGGCGTTCGCGGTCAGCGGGCCGGGCGCGATCGACCTGGACTCCGTGCTCTGCGGCAGGTTCGTCTGCGACGGCCTCGACCACCGGCTGGCGCTGGACGAGGACGAGGCCATCGAGGAGGCGGTGGCGCTCGCGCGCGCGGCCATCGACACGCGCGAGATCCTGGCGTCGTGGGGGCCGCGCGAATAGCGCCGGGCAGCGCTGTTCGTGCTATTCGTGCTATTCGCAGCGGTCGGCCGCGGACGGCGGCGTGGCCGCGCGCAGGTCGAAATCCGCTTCGCGCAGGCCCTCCGGCGTGAGCGAGACCCAGTGCAGCGAGGTGGCCGAATGCGCGAGCCCGAGGCTGCCCTGGATGCTCCACGGCACCGGCGAGGGCTGGCTGCTGGCCAGCGCGATGGCATCGGCGGACAACTGGAGATGGAGCAGGCGGCCGTCCTGCGCCGGCGTGAAGGCCTTGTCGCCGATCACCGCGATGCCGGCCTCGCGCACGCTGGCCGGCATGCAGCGCAGCGAGGCGGTGACGCGGCCCGCGGTGTCCAGCAGGTGGGCGAAGCCGCGGCCGGCGGCGGCGGTGCCGACCACGAGGAAGCGCGCGAGCGCCGGCACGTAGGCCACGCCGTAGGTGTAGTAGGCCAGGCGCTCGTCGAGCACCCGCAGCGCGCCGGGCGCGGCCGCGCCGGGCCGGTAGACCGCCGTGCGCAGGCGCGCGTAGGTGCGGCCCGGCACGAACTCCTGCCAGACCAGCAGCGCCTCGTTGTCCGAGGCGGCCAGCAGCGGCCACCACTGCCGCGTGTTCCTGGCCACGTCGGCGCTGCGCAGCAGCCGGCCGGCGCTGTCGTAGGTCTTGAGGTACACGCCGTTGCCGGTGCCGAGATCGTCCACGCCGCCGCCGTCGACCCAGTCGTCCGAGTAGAACACTACGAAGCGGTTGCCGACCGCGGCGACGTGGCCGGAATGGCCGCCGGCGCGCACGTCGCGCGCGCCGGCCTGCCGCGGGCGCAGGTCGGGGCCGTAGACCAGGTAGCGCTGGCTGACGTTGCGGGCGGTGTTCCAGCCGTCCTCGAAGCTGAGCATGATGCGGCCGTCGGCGGTCCGCGCGGCGGAGACCGGCTCCTGCGCCTCGTTGCGCGCGTACAGCACGCGCGGTTCGCCGAGCGCGGCCTGCCCGGGCTTCCAGCTGGCGACGTAGATGTCGTGGGTCCAGTTGCGGTCGCGCCCCGCGCCGCGCGGCGGCAGGCCCGAGCTGCTGAAGAAGACGTAGGTCAGGCCGGCGGGCCCCGCCACCGCGCCGATGCCGTGCATGTACGCGCGCGGGTCGGGGCCGGGCTTGGGGCCGACTGCGGGGCCGACTGCGGGATCGACTTCGGCCCCGGCCGCCGCCGGCCCCGCGCACAGCGCGCCGGCCAGCAGCAGCGGCAGCAGCGGCAGCAAACCGGACGGGCGGCGCATCGCTTGCCGGCGCATGCTCATTCCACCGTGACCGACTTGGCCAGGTTGCGCGGCTTGTCCACGTCGGTGCCGCGCGCGCACGCGGTGTGATAGGCCAGCAACTGCAGCGGCACCACGTGCAGGATCGGCGAGAGCCGGCCGTAGTGCTCGGGCATGCGGATGACGTGCAGCCCGGGCGCGCTCTCGATCATGGTGCCGGCGTCGGCGAACACGTAGAGCTCGCCGCCGCGCGTGCGCACCTCTTCCAGGTTGGACTTGAGCTTTTCCAGCAGCGCGTTGTTGGGCGCGACCGCGATGACCGGCATCTTCTCCGTCACCAGCGCCAGCGGGCCGTGCTTGAGCTCGCCGGCCGGATAGGCCTCGGCGTGGATGTACGAGATTTCCTTGAGCTTGAGCGCGCCTTCGAGCGCGATCGGGTAGTGGATGCCGCGGCCGAGGAACAGCGCATTCTCGTGGCGCGCCAGCACCGCGGCCCAGGCCTTGATCTGCGGCTCCAGCGCCAGCACGCCGTTGAGCGCCGCGGGCAGGTGGTGCAGCTGCTGCAGCATGACCGCTTCCTGCCACGCGCCGAGCCAGCCGCGGCACCTGGCCAGCGTGGCGGTGAGCACGAACAGCGCCGCCAGCTGCGTGGTGAAGGCCTTGGTGGACGCCACGCCGATCTCCGCGCCGGCGCACGTGAGAAAGCGCAGGCGCGCCTGGCGCGTGATGGCGCTGCCGGCCACGTTGCAGATCGCCAGCGTGTGGCGGTGGCCGAGCCGCTGCGCGTGCCGCAGCGCGGCCAGGGTGTCGGCGGTCTCGCCGGACTGCGAGATCGCCAGCACCAGGCACCGCGGGTTCGGCACGCTGTCGCGATAGCGGTATTCGCTGGCGATCTCCACGCTGGTGGGAATCTGCGCCATCGACTCCAGCCAGTAGCGGGCGGTCAGCCCGGCGTGGTAGCTGGTGCCGCAGGCCAGGATCAGCACCGAGTCGATGCGCGCGAACAGGTCGGCCGCGTCGGCGCCGAACAGCGCCGGCTCGAAGGCGTCGAGGCGCTCGGTGGCATCGGCGATCACGGCCGGCTGCTCGAAGATCTCCTTGTGCATGTAGTGCTGGTAGGGCCCGAGCTCGACGGCGGCTTCGGTGGCGGCCAGCTCGTGGGTCTCGCGCGTGGCCGGCTCGCCGTTCTGGTTGACGATCGCGATGCCGTCGCGCGACAGCGAGACCAGGTCGCCTTCCTCCAGGTAGATGAAGCGCCCGGCGTAGCCCGTGAGCGCCAGCGTGTCCGAGGCCAGGTAGTTGCCGTCCTCGCCCAGGCCGACCACCAGCGGCGAGCCGCAGCGCGTGCCGATCACCAGTTCCGGCTGGCTGCGCGCGAACACGGCGATGGCGTAGGCGCCGCGCAGCTGCGCGCGCGCGAGCTGCACGGCGCGGCACAGGTCGCCGTCGCCCTGCTGGTGGAAGCAGTGGTGGATCAGGTGGGCGATCACCTCGGTGTCGGTCTGCGACTCGAACGCGTAGCCGCGCGCGCGCAGGGTCTCCCGCAGCGCTTCGTGGTTCTCGATGATGCCGTTATGCACCAGCGCGATCTCGCCGCTGGAGAAGATCGGGTGGGCGTTGTGGGTGAGCGGCGCGCCGTGCGTGGCCCAGCGCGTGTGGGCGATGCCCACCGTGCCCTCCAGCCGGCTGCGGTGCACCTGCTGCGCCAGGTTGGTCACGCGCGACACGCTGCGCGCGCGCCGCGGCTCGCCTTCCTGCAGCACGGCGATGCCGCACGAATCGTAGCCGCGGTATTCGAGGCGCCGCAGCCCTTCGAGCAGGACCGGCGTCACGTTGCGTTGAGAGACTGCACCGACAATGCCACACATGATGATTTCCCCCGGATAGCTGAGTTCATGCTCGGTGAAGGCGCGCGCGGCCGGCGGCCGCGCGCGCGGGACGGGCCTCGCGGCTCAGGCGAGTTCCTGCTGCAGCGGCGCGACGCGCGAGATCAGGCCGTCGTCGTCGTGGTAGGCCACCAGGCGGCGGCTCGGCCCCACCGCCAGCACCACGTCGCGGGCCAGGTCCAGCGTCGTGGCGGGCACCGCGCGCGCCGGGCGCATCGCGCCGGAGACGCTCTGCTCGAGGCGGCGCACCGTGGTCCACAGCGTGAGCGAGGCGATCATGCCGAGCACCACCAGCACGTCCGGCACGATGCCGCGCAGCGTGAATTCGTTGCTGCCGGCCGAGGTGATGCACCAGCCGATGTAGAGCGCCGCCATGACCCAGATCGAGGCCACCAGCAGCGGCCGCGCCAGGCGGTACCAGAGATAGCGCCGCAGCGCCTCGCTGCGCGCGTGGCGCTGCAGGTAATGGCCGAGCGTGGCGTTCGATGCGTCGATGATCGGGTTTTCCATGATCGTTTCCTCCTCAGTGGTGCTGCTCGAGTGGCGCAGCGTGCGACGGTGCCGGCACGGGTGGCTGCGGCGGCGCGGATGCCGGCGTGTCCGCGCGGATGCCCCGGTCGGGGCTGACCCACCTGGCCCGGGTGCGGCGCTGGTGCAGCAGCACGCTGGGCAGGGCGATCACCGATGCGACCATGCTGATGGTCCAGAACGCGACCGGGTACCAGATCGTGTCCAGCAGATAGCGCAGCAGCCGCGTGTCGTAGCGGTGGTCGATGGCGCAGCCGACCAGGATCTGCAGGCAGCAGGTCAGGAACAGGAACACCCCCGCGCCGCGCGGCATGCTGGCGAAGCGCCAGGAGTCGGGCAGGGTGAACAGCGCGGTGGCGGCGGTCATGGCCAGCGTGAACAGCATGCAGTAGGCCCACACCACGCTGACCGAGTATTCGAGGAAGATCGGCCACAGCATCGGCCGCCGGCGGGCGACGATGGGCGCGGCGTAGCGGCGCAGCACCTGGATGCCGCCGCGCGCCCAGCGCAGGCGCTGGCGGAACAGGCCGCGCAGGGTCTCCGGCATCAGGATCCAGCTCAGCGCGCGCGGCTCGAAGTGCAGGCGCCAGCCGTGGACCTGCAGCTTCCAGCTGATGTCGATGTCCTCGGTGAGCATGTCGGGGCTCCAGTAGCCCACGCTGCGCAGCGCGCTCTTGCGGAACATGCAGATCACGCCGGACACGGTGAGCAGGCGGCCGTACATTTCCTGCGTGCGCTTGATCAGCCCGACGATGGAGGAGAACTCGCCGACCTGCATGCGTCCCAGCAGCGAGGTGCGGTTGCGGATGCGCGGGTTGCCGGTGACGGCGCCCACGCCGGGGTCCTTGAGGAAGTGGCGCAGCATCCAGCCGATCGCGTCGGGGTCGGGCAGCGAGTCGCCGTCGATGCACAGCAGGTACTCGGCATCGGTCAGCATGGTGGCCGTGGTCAGGCCGATGGCCTTGCCCTCGTTGTTGTTCTGGTGGATCACCAGCAACTGCGGGTACTGCTCGGTCAACTCGTTGAGGATGGCGCCGGTGGCGTCGCGGCTGCCGTCGTTGACGGCGATGATGTTGTAGTTGGGGTAGTGCAGCCGCGCCAGGTTGGCGATGACCTCGCGCACGTTGTCCTGCTCGTTGTAGCAGGGCACGATGACCGAGACCTTGGGGAACTCGGGCGGGTCGTCGGCGCGCAGCTTCTTGCGCTCGCGCCGCTCGATCAGGAAGTAGTGCAGCAGGCCGCCGGTCATCCACAGGTACGACATGAACAGCGGGTAGTAGAAGACGAAGTTCGAGATCAGGCTCGCGGTGTTTTTCATGGTATCTCCCAGCTTCGTTCGGTGGCCGCCTAGGCCCGGATGCCCGCGCGCGGCCGCACCAGGTTCTGCATGGACATGACGTCGCGCAGCACGGCGAGGTCGGGCTGGCCGGACATGAACTGGTCCGGGCAGTAGCCGAGGTGCTTCGCGCCGGCCACGCGCAGGCGCTCCATCTGCGCGCGCAGCGTCGTGCTGGGCACCGGCGCGTGCGTGCGCGCGTCCAGCGTGAGCAGCGCGAAGATGGTCCTGGCCAGCGCGCCCGGGTGCGCCGCCACGGCGGCGGCCAGGCTGTCCAGCCACGGCGCGGGCGGTGCGCCGCCGCCCGGGTCGGGATAGGCCAGCAGGTTGACGAAGTCGTAGTGCGCGGCGAACGCGTCGAGGTCCTGGCCCAGGCGCGGCGCCGCGCCGGGGCGCAGCACGGCGTCGGCCGGCAGGCTGCGCACGGTCAGCACGTTGCCGCCGCCCTGGTAGTCCTTGATGGCGTCGGCCAGTTGCCCGGTGAAGCGGACGAGGTGGTCGAGGCGGGCGTCCGACCAGCGCCGCAGCAGTTCGGGGTCGGCGTGGATGGCGGCGAGGTCGCGCGGCAGCCCCCAGTCCGCATAGGCCGCCAGCGCAGCTTCGCCGGCGTCTTCGTGCATGCCCAGGCTCGCGTCGTCGCCGAACACGATGCCGTTGAAGCTGGTGTAGCGCGCGAGGTCGTCGTAGATCTCGCGGATCGCGCGCCGCGCGAGCGGGTCGAACGGGCTGAGCCGCGTGCGCTGGCGCGGGCCGCTGCCGTCCTGCAACGTGCCCGGCGTGGAGAGCACCAGGCGCGACGCCGCCGGATGGCCGGCCGGCAGCCGGAAGGCGAGCACCGGCATGGCGGCGTAGACCTGCACGCCGGCGCGCGTGATCAGCTGCCACGCGGCGCGCGAGAACAGGTCGGCGCGCACCGGCATGTGGCGGTTGGGGAAGTAGAGCGCCTGCGCCGTGCCGCTGCCGTCTGGGTCGTGGTAGGCCTGCAGGTAGACCGACTTCGGCTCCAGGTCCTTGATGCGGTCGAGCAGCCGCGACAGGCGCGCCTCCTGGCGCTCGGGGTCGGGGTCGTACACGTCGTCGAGCGCGACGTTGACCACGCGCTCGACCGGCTCGCTGTCGCCGCGGTAGGCCGACTGCTGGCGGAACTGGCCGAGCATGATGCCGGCGTCCCAGTCGTAGGAGACCAGCAGCCGGCGGATCTTGCTCAGCGGCACGTCCGGCGTGTTGGGGCCGTCGTCGAGCGTGAAATGCACGTGCATGCCGAGCTTGCGCGAGGCGCCGATCAGCACCGCGTTGTACATGCCGTAGGGCCACACCATCGAGCGCGGGCCGACGCCGGTGTTGGCGCGGATCAGCTCGGCGCTTTGCCGCAGGTCGGCGCCCACGCGGTCTTCGTACTCGGCGTCGGTCTCGTAGCGCCGCAGGGCGGCGAGATAGAGATGGGTGCTGGCCGCGGGCAGCTCGTTGCCCTGCGGGTTGGCCACCGCGCCGTAGTGCATGTCGTGCGTGTGCGAGGCGATCTCCACCAGCCCGGACTGCGCCATCTCGCGCAGGTTGCTCCAGCTCATGAAGTAGCCGCGCGGCATCAGCGACTTGTGGCTGATGCGCACCGGCCCCTGCGGCGATGCGTTGGTCCAGCTCGACACCACCGCCACCAGCGCCGGGTAGCCGTACTGCCGCAGCAGCGGGAAGGCCTTGCTGTACTGGCTTTCGTAGGCGTCGTCGAAGGTCAGCAGCACGGCGCGCGGCGGCAGCGGCGCGCCGCCGCGGCGCGAGGCGACGATCTGGTCGACGCTGACCGGATGGAAGCCGTTGCCCTTGAGCCAGGCGAAGATGTTGTTGAGCGTGGCGGTGCTGATCGCGCAGGTGTCGGCCACGGTGTCCACGTCGGCGCGCAGGTCGTCGCGGATGTCGTGGAAGGCGAGCACGCGGAAGGTCAGTCCGTCGTCGCGGTCCGGCGGCGGCAGCAGCGGCAGGCCGTAGCGGGCGTGGACACTCTGGGCCACCGACAGCGCGCCGGCGAAGCCAAGGAATTTTCGGCGATTGAATTGGCTCATGATGACCTATAGCGGAACGTTGAGGTTGAGGTAGATCAGCTTGGTGGTCTCGCGCGTGCCGTCGTAGCGCTTGCTGCCCACGCCGATGCCGTAGGCCAGCGACGCCTTGCGGCCAAGCTGCCAGTACTGTTCGAGGCGGGCCTCCCACAGCATGCTGGTGCCGAAGTCGTTCTGGCGGTAGCCGCCGACGGTGGCGTAGACGCGCTGGCTGAACGATTTCTCGGCGTAGCGCCACGGCGTCCACTGGTACATGGAGCGCAGCTGCGCGGTGTAGTCGCGGCGCGGGTTGAAGTACGCGGTGTCGGCCAGCGTGTTGCTGCTGGTGCCCACGTCGAGCCAGAACGAGACCTGGTGGCGCGGCTGGTTCATCAGCCGCTGGTACCAGGTGCCTTCCCATAGCTGGTGCAGGTTGGTGTCGCTGTAGCGCCCGACGCCGTACATCACGTTGAGGTAGCGCGCGTCGTCCTGCATGTAGCGCGCCGAGGCGGTGGCGCTGCGGCCGGTGACGCCGGCCTGGTAGGCCTTCCACGGCAGCGTGTTGTCGTCGGAGTCCACGCCCGCGCCGAAGCGCCAGTGGTCGCTGGGGCGGAACGCCACCGTGCCGGTGCCGCCGGTGCGGCCGTTGCCGCCGGCGGACTGGTGCACCTCGGCGGCGGCTTCCCAGCCGTCGCGGCGGAAGTCGCCGCCGATGCCGTTGCGCACGCGGCTGACGCTCTGGCCGTCGCCGGTGCTGGCGCGCCCGGAGAACTGGTGGGCGAACACGCGCCAGTAGCCCGCCAGCGGCTGCGAGTAGAGCTGCGTGTCGATGCTCCAGGCGGTGTCGGCGAGCACCGAGTTGCCGTGCTCGACGCCGGCGTTGACGATGAGCTGCGGGCTGTCGTAGGCGCGGTACTCGCGCTGGAAGTTCTTGACCGCGTTGTTGTCGGGGAAGTTGGCGCCGAACGCCGTGGCCACGGCGCCGGCCTTGTCGTACTGATGGATCTGCAGCGCGCTCTTGCCGAGCCCGGCCAGGCTTTCGACGTCGCCGGGGTGGTCGGCCTGCGCCTGCTCGTAGAGCGCCAGCGAGCCGTAGGGGCGCTCCAGCACCAGCGCGCCGTCGGCGCGCGCGCTCAGCAGGGTGGGGTCGAACGGCGCGTCCTTGCGCAATGCCTCCAGCGCCGCCACGCCTTCGGCGACGCGGTTGGTGTAGAGCAGGTATTGCGCCTGCAGCTTCTGCACGCGGCCGTACTCGGGGTTGACCTTGTCGGCGTCTTCGGAGAGCGCGTCGTGCTGCGGCGTCTTGCCCGCCATGGTGGCGATCAGCGCGCGCGCGGCCTCGTAGTGGCCCTGGTCGAGGTAGGCGAAGAACAGGCTTTCCTCCACGTCCGGCAGCGACAGCGCGTAGGGCTCGGGGGTCTCCTTGAGCGGATCGACCTGGCTTTGCAGCGCCTGCTCGTAGGCGCGCGCGGCGGGGCCGGGCTGGTCGAGGTAGCTGTAGGCGTCGCCGGCGGCGGCGTAGGCGGGCGCCGGCAGCGGCGCCGGCGCCTGCGAGAGCTGCGCGTACAGCGCGGTGGCCTCCTTCATGCGCCCGCGCACGGCCAGCGCGACGAGGCGGTCGGTCAGCGCGGCGCGGCGCACCGCGTCGTACTCGGCCTCGTCGGGGATGCGGGCCAGCAGCGCGTCGGCGGCGGCCAGCGCGCGGTCGGCCGCGTCCAGCCGGTCGGGGTCGTTGGAGGCGTTGGCCTGCTGGCGCGCCCAGCGCAGTTGCTGGGCCAGGCGCAGGTGCTCGAGCAGCAGCAGGTCGCGCGCGCCGAACACGTCGGGCCGCGCGGCGGCCTGCTCCAGCGCCAGGGCCGGCGAGCCGCCCTCGGCGAGGTCGAACAGGCGCTGCCTGAGCTGGTCGGGTCCGTCGGGCGCGGCGGGCTGCGCCATGCCGGGCGCGGGTGGCTGGGCCGGCGCCGGCTGTCTTGCCGCGGCGGTTGCGCATTGTTCGCGGGCGAACAGCGCCAGCAGGACGGCGGTCGTCCTGAGCGTGGTTCGCAAGCGCTTGCGGCTGTGCTGCGATGAGTTCACGTTGTTTCCCCCGGAGTGCGCTGCGACTACAGAAAAAGCGTCCCCGTCGGTGCGCGGCATATGCTTGCCGGCGCCGCTGCGGTGAGGCGAGGGGACGGTGCTGGCCCGGCGGCGCGGCGTGCCGCCCGCGCTGCCGGACCATGACTGCTGGCATCGACCAGATGCGAAGGCGCCGCCGGCTGGTGCCGGCCACGCCCGTGTTTCCCATCCAAGGCCGGCGCGGCCCGCGCGCGCCCTGCATCGTGGCGCCGCGGGCAGTTGCCTGCCGCTTGCTGCTTGCCTGCCGTGCCTGCGTGATCGCTTGCCGCCCGTGGGCGGGTGTCACGTTGCTGGCACACGCGAAGCAGTATTTGGCGATGCGGCGGGGCAGCGGCAGAGGCCATAAGCACTAGGCTCGCGGATGGCTGGCACGGTGGAGGCGTCCGCGCGGGGCGGGCTGCGCCGGCGCCGTTGCCTGGCGCGGCGCGGCGGGCATGCCGGCCCGCCATCGGTGGCGGCGGTCCGGTGCCGGGGATGGTTGGCGCCGGGCACTCGGATGGTCCCGCGCCGGCGCCGGGGTGGAATTGTGCGGATGAGGGTCATCCGGACGGACTACCTGCCGGGAGGGCCGCCGTGTTTCAAAACCGTGGCAGTCGTGTGCTTCGCCTGAAGGAAATGCGCGGCGCGCGATGGCGGCGAGGTGAAAATCAAAAAAATACCCCACCGAGCTACTAAGTTGTTTTACGGTAAATATCGGAAAAAATACGCGATCGGCATCGATGCCGATATCAATGCCGATGCCGGATCGGCATTGCGGCGCGCGCAATCCGTTGCCGGACCGGTTTGCTTCCGGCATGCCGCGCCGTGCCACCGGGCGGTGGCATGGCGGCATCGGTCGGGGGAGCGTGCGGGGGAACTACGTGCAGCAGTGGCCGCCGGCATCCTCGGGCGCGGGCTGCCGCCGCGTCCCGCGCGCAGCCGGCGCGTCGCCGCGGGCGGCGCCGAAGCTGGTGGCCAGCAGCTTGCCGAACGCGTTGAGCAGCACGTCCGAGTTCAGGCCGTTGGCGCCGGCCAGCGCGGGGCAGATGATCCAGGTGGTGCCGTCGCCGCGGAACACGCGCAGCGACATCACCAGGTCGGCCGGCTGCAGCTGCCATTCGTCCGCCACGGTCTTGCCGAGCCCGAACGCGCGGATGAAGTCCTGCGTGTGGCGCTGGCCGAAGCAGACCACCACCTTGGGCTGCCAGCACGCGCAGATGCGGGCCAGGAAGCGAAAGCGCCCGCCGAAGCGGCACAGGTCGAGGTAGCGCTCCTTGGGCAGCAGCGCGGGCTGGCCGCGGAACACGGTCGACCACCTGGCGACGCCGTCGAGCTGGTCCGGCACGGGGAACAGGTTGAGCTTGAACTCGGCGCCGTCGGGGCTGAACAGTTCCTGCTCGAAATACGGTTTCCAGTCGGTGTCGCTCAGGCGCCGGCCCAGCACCTCGGCGCGCGCCGCGGCCATGATGCGCGCGATGCGCTGGTAGCTCAGCCATCGGGCCATGCTGTCGCGGTGCTCGGCGCGGAAGGCCGCGTCCCAGGCGTGCGGCGCCAGGCGCGGCAGCAGCGGCGCGCGCAGCGGCTCGGTCCAGCGCTGCGGGCTGCTGTCGCAGAACCAGACCGCCGCCGCCGGGTTGCCGCCTTCCATTCCCACGTAGGAGGAAAAATAGGTATCCAGTTCCTGGCTCGTGAACACGGTCGTATCTTTCATGCGTCTCCTCGGATGGCGTGGTACGGGCTGTGCGGGTTGCCGGCCGCGCCGCGCAGGCGGCCTCCTGGAAGTCGTTTCACAATGAAGCGAAGCGGTCCTGGCCAGGCGCGCGGCCGCGGACAGTACAAGCGGTACTTGCCGTGCCGCGCAACGACGCCAGGATCTTCTTGAAGCGACTCCTTATGCAAGAAGCCCACCGGCGGTGGGCTCCTGGCGGCTCATGGCGAAAGCAGCGGGGGAAAGGCCGTGGCCCCGGGGTCCGGCAGCAGCGAGCGCAGGCCGAGCTGGTCCGCGAGGTAGGGGCCGATCAGGCGGTTGCCGGCGTCGCCGGGGTGCTCGTCGTCCGCCATGTAGCCGCTGGCGGTGGCCTGCGCGAACGAGCCGAGCAGCGCGCGCAGGTCGACGTAGCCGGCGCCGGTCTGCGTGGCGACGCTCTGCTTGCGCGGCGCGAACGCGGCCAGCGCGGAGACCTGCCAGTCGCGCGTCTCGCCGGACTGTACCACCAGGATGCGCGTGGCCGGGCTGGCGGCGACGATGTCCTGGATGACGGCGAGCAGGTCGGACTCGTGCTGCTGCGCGGTGCGGGAATAGCGGTCGTTGAGGCCGCCGTTGAGCAGGTAGGCGGCGGGCTTGAGCGCGGCGAACCATTGCCGGCGCATGTCGCTGTCCTGCGCGGCCACCGCGGCTAGGCGCCGGCCGCGCTGGCCGGTGTTGCCGAGCTGGATGCCGAGGCTGCCGAGCGAGAACAGCGCGCCGAACACCGTCACCTTGCCGGTGATCTGGCTGCAGCCCACGCCCACGCCGCCACCGCCGGCGGCCGGCTGGTAGGCCAGGTCGATCCACGCCAGCGTGTTGGCGGCGGCGTCGGTCTGCACGGCCTGCCCGGCGTCGCCCGCGTTGGTGGTCCGGCACTGCATGGCGCCGCCGCCGGGCTGCCGGAGGTAGAACAGCCGCGCGCTCGACCACAGGCTGGGCGGGGTCAGCGAGAAGGCGGCGGTGCCGGTGCCCGCGTCGGTGGCGATGCCGCGCCCGTCGAGCGAGAGCCTGCCCATCGGGTCATGGATGTGGAGGCGGCGCAGGTCGGCGGTCCTGGTGGCGGCGGGGTCGTCGAACGGCAGGTAGCCGGGCCCGCCGTCGCCGAGGCCGCCGCGCGTGGCGGCGAGGAAATAAGCGCGCCACGTGCTGCCGTGCGCGCCCGCAGTGAGCCCGTCGATGCCGGCGAGCACCAGGGTGTGCGCCTGCGCGTCGGCGCCGCCGGGCGGTGGCGTGGAAGGGGGATTGGCGGGGTTGGCTGGATTGGCGGGGTTGCCGGCGACGGGTGCCGGCGAGCCGCTGGCGTCGGCGGTGCCGGCGGGGCCGCCGCCGCCGTCGCCGCCGCAACCGCCCAGCGCGGTTGCCGCCGCGAGCACGATGAATGCCAGAAGCCTGCTGAATTGCGCGTTCAATTGCATCTGTGTCTCCCCCGGTTCAATTGCGTCGGATTGCGTCGAATTGCGGTGGGCCTTTAAATGCAAGGCGGAATCCTGCTAATGACCAGATGATTTTGTCTGCAAAAAATCGTATTTCAAACAGATTCTAGTTTTAGGGTATTCGTGTAAAAAGCACATGCACCAGAAATCCCCACATACGAGTGGTATTTCATCTGCGATGCCGGCGCGCGCCGGGAAGGGGAGAGGCGGGAAGGGGAAATGCGGGAGGGCGTGCCGGGAATGGCCGCGGTTTCAGCGGCGCCCGCCCGCCGCGATCATGTCGATGAAGTCCTGCATGTAGCCGCGCACGTACTGGTCCTCTCGCAGGCTGACCGAGGCCATCGACGGCGGGAACAGCTCGCCGGTGTCGATCACGGCGAGGTCGGTGTCGCGCCGCGGCTCCACCGCCATCTGCTGCACCACCGCCACGCCGAGGCCGGCGGCCACGTAGGCCTTGATCACGTTGGCGTCGGTGGCGCGCACCACCACGCGCGGCGACAGGCCGCGGCGCTGGAACTCGCGCGTGACCATCCATCCCGAATTGAAGTGCTCGTCGTAGGTCACGAGCGGATAGCGCGCGATGTCCTCCACGCTCACGCGCGCGAGCTTGAGCAGCGGATGGCGGCGCGGCACGATCAGGCAGCGCGGAATGGGATAGGCCGGCAGCGCGACGATGCCTTCGGGCGTGTTGTCCGGCAGCGTGGAGATGCCGAGGTCCACCGCGTTGTCGCTGACCCACTGCACGATCTGCGCGGGATGGCCCTGCAGCAGTTCGAGGTTGACCGCCGGATGGGCCTTGCTGAAGCGGCGGATCACGTCCGGCAGGCCGTAGCGCGCGTGGATGTGGGTGGTGCCCACGCGCAGCGTGCCGCTGCCGCCGGCCTGCCCCGCGCCGGCCAGGCCCGCCAGCGCGCGCGTGTCGTTGAGCACGCGGCGCGACAGCGCCTGCGCTTCCTGGCCCGCGTCGGTCAGGCCGACCAGCCGGTTGCCGCGGCGCACGAACAGTTCCACGCCGATCTCGTTTTCGAGCGAGCGGATCAGCTTGCTGACCGCCGGCTGGGTGGTGTGCAGCGCATCCGCGGCGCGCGAGATGCTGAGCTGGCTGGCGATGACCGCCTGCAGGCAGCGCAATTGCTGGAGGGTCATATCATGCCATTCCGGTAATGATTGTCTACGAACATGTCATTTTACAGAAAGAAGCCCGAAGCCCAGAATGACCCCACCGATCGAGGAGACAAAGGCTTCCCGCCATGACAAGCAGCGTGTTCGACCAGCCGCTCCAGCAGCACATGTGGAGTACCGATGAAATGCGCGCGGTGTTCTCGGAAGAGAACCGCGTGCAGAAGTGGTTCGACTTCGAGGCCGCGCTGGCGGCCGCGCAGGCGGAGCTCGGCATGATTCCCGCGGCCGCGGCCGCCGAGATCGGCGCGAAGGCGCGCGTGGCGGACATCGACCGGCCCGCGCTGGCCGCCGAGACGCGCCGCGTGAAGCACCCGCTGGTGCCGGCGGTGCGCGCGCTGCAGCGCCAGTGCGCGGGCGGGCTGGGCGAGTTCGTGCATTTCGGCCCGACCTCGCAGGACGTCTACGACACCGGCATGATGCTCCAGGTGCGGCAGGCCCACGCGATCCTGATGCGGGACCTGACCGCGGTGTCGCGCGAGCTGTACCGGCTGGCCGACGAGCACAAGCACACGCCGATGGCCGGGCGCACGCACGGCGTGCAGGCCCTGCCGATCACCTTCGGCCACAAGTGCGCGATCTGGCTGTCGGAGCTGGGCCGCCACCACGAGCGCATGCGCGCGCTGGAGCCGCGCACCTTCGTCGGCCAGATGGTGGGCGCGGTGGGCACGCAGGCGTCGTTCGGCGAGCAGGCCGGTGCGCTGGAGGCGCGCCTGATGGCGCGCCTCGGGCTGGGCGTGGCGCCGATCAGCTGGCAGCCGGCGCGCGACCGCCTGGGCGAGTACGTGAGCGTGCTCGGCCTGATCGGCGCCTCGCTGGGCAAGATCGCCAACGAGATCATGAACCTGGAGGGCGACGAGACCGGCGAGCTGGCCGAGCCGTTCAGCGAGGGCAAGGTCGGTTCCTCCACCATGCCGCACAAGCGCAACCCGGCCGTGGTGGAAACCGTGGTCACGCTCAGCCGCGCGATCCGCTACAGCGTGGCGATGATGCACGACGCGCAGATGGCCGAGCACGAGCGCGACGTGGCCGCGGTGCGCATGGAGTGGAAGGCGGTGCCGGAGGCCTGCATGATGGCCGCGGCGATGCTGCAGATGATGCAGTACGCGCTGTCCGGCCTCACCGTGAACGCCGCGCGCATGCGCGCCAACCTCGACCTGCTGGGCGGCTTCCTGATGTCGGAGCGCGTGATGTTCGCGCTGGCCGACAAGGTCGGCAAGCAGAGCGCGCACGAGCTGGTCTACGCCGCCGCCATGCAGGGCATGGAGGGCGGTATCACCTTCGAGCAGGCGCTGTCGCGCGACCCGGCGATCCGCGCCGCGCTGGAGCCGGCCGCGCTCAAGGCGCTGCTCGATCCCGCCACCTACGTCGGCCAGGCGCCGCGCATCGTCGAGCGCTTCCTGGCCGAGACCCGGGCCAGCGGCTGGCTCGACTGACGGCGCGCGCCGCATCCAGACGACACATAACAAACACACGTCACACAGACAGGAGACACAACCATGAACCGGATTGCCAGGATATCGAGACGCATGGCCGCGCTGGCGCTGCTGTGCACGGGCGCCGCGCTGGCGGCCCCCGCGCAGGCCGACGGCTACCCGAACCACCCCGTGCGGCTGGTGGTGCCCTATCCGGTGGGCGGCGGCGGCGACACCGTGGCGCGCCCGCTGACGATGTACATGTCGGAACACATGGGCCAGCGCATCATCGTCGACAACCGCGGCGGCGCCAACGGCAACATCGGCATGGACCTGGTGGCCAAGTCCGATCCGGACGGCTATACGCTGGCGCTGGCGCTGACCTCGCAGCTTGCCGTCAACCCGAGCCTGTACCGCCACCTGTCGTATGACCCGGTCAAGGATTTCGAGCCGGTCTCGCTGCTGGCCTCGGCGCCGTATTTCCTGGTGGTCAATCCCTCCGTGCCGGCCAAGACCCTGGCCGAGTTCATCAAGCTGGTCAAGGCGAACCCGGGCAAGTACACCTATGGCTCGTCCGGCAACGGCAGCGGGCCGCACCTGTCGATGGAGCTGCTCAAGTCGATGGCCGGGCTCAACCTCGTGCACGTGCCGTACAAGGGCACGGGGCCGGCCATGCCGGCGCTGCTGGCCGGGGAGGTCAGCGCGATGTTCGCCAGCTACGGCGTGGCGTCGCAGCAGATCAAGGCCGGCAAGCTGCGCGTGCTGGCCGTGTCCACCGCGCAGCGCGCGGCCTCCATGCCCGACGTGCCGACCATCGCCGAGGCCGGCGTGCCCGGCTACGAGTCCAACGTGTGGTACGCGCTGCTGGCGCCGCGCGGCACGCCGCGGCCCATCATCGACAAGCTCAGCGCGGAGATCGCCGAGCTGATCAAGAGCTCGGACCTGCGCAAGCGCTTCATGTTCGACGGCATCGTGCCGGTGGGCTCCACGCCCGAGGCGCTGGGCGCCTACATCCAGTCCGAGAGCGTCAAGTGGTCGGCCATCGTCAAGCGCTCGGGCGCGACGATCGACTGAGCCTTGCCGCTCCGACATTCCTTCATACGAAAACATAGCCAGGATCAAAGGAATTCCAACAATGAAGATCGAACGCGTAGAGGCCATCGCCGTCCGCATCCCGCTCAACAAGGTGTTTTCCGGCAGCTCGTACAAGGTCGACAGCCGCGCCACGGTGATCACCCGCATCCACACCAGTTCCGGGCTGGTGAGCGAGGTCTACAACGGCGACCCGCGCGAGCACGGCCCCGAGATCGCGCGCATGATCGAGCAGGACATGGCGCCGCTGCTGATCGGCGAATCGGTGCATGCCAGCGAGCGCATCTGGGAAAAGCTGTTCCGCCTGACCATCCGCGCGGCCGACCGGCCGCTGGTGATGAACGCCATCGCCTGCGTCGATTCGGCGGTGTGGGACCTGGCCGGCAAGGCGCTCGGCATCAATGTGTGCCGGCTGATGGGCGGCTACCGCCAGGAACTGCCCATCATCGCCATCGCCGGTTATTACCTGCCCGGCAAGACGCCGGCCGACCTCGCCGGCGAGATGGCGTGGCTGCGCTCGGTGGGCATGGCCGGCTGCAAGGTCAAGGTGGGCGGCGCGACGCCCGAGGTGGACGCCGAGCGCGTGAAGTACGCGCGCGAAGGCGGCGGCGACGACTTCCTGCTGGCGGTGGACGCCAACCGCGGTTGGAGCGTGGAGGAAGCCACGCGCTTCGCCCGCCTGGTCGAGCGCTACGACATCGCGTGGTTCGAGGAGCCGTGCCACTGGCACGACGACGTGCGCGGCATGGCCGAGGTGCGGCGCGCCACCTCGATCCCCATCAACGCGGGCCAGAGCGAGGTCAGCGCGGCGGGCGTGCGCCGCCTGCTCGACGCCGGCGCGGTGGACATCGTCAACTTCGACGCCTCGGAGGGCGGCGGCATCACCGAATGGCGCCGCGCGGCGGCGGCCTGCGCGCTGGCCGGCGTGCGCATGGCGCACCACGAGGAGCCGCAGATCGCCTCGCACATGCTCGGCGCGCTGCCGCATGGCATCTGCGTGGAGTGCTTCCCGGACCCGGACCGCGATCCGATCTTCCCCGGCATGTGGGCCAACCCGCCGCACATCAAGGACGGCATCATGGCGATCCCGCAAGGCCCGGGCTTCGGCATCGAGCTGGACTGGGACATGGTCAAGCGGTACCGCATCAACTGAACCATCGGGCGGCCGGCGGGCGATGTCATGCTGTGGGACAATCGCCGCGTGATGCACAAGACCACCACGCGGGAGCTGCCCGCCGCCATGCGCCACGCCATCTGTCGCATCACCGCGATGGGCGGGCGGCCGCCCTGGCAGCTCCCATGTCCATGAATCTCCCATGTCCATGAGCGAGTCCACCAGCCAGACGCCATTCCCGATGTCATCCGTCGCCAGCGCGGCGGGTATTGCCACGTTCGACAGCCTGCCGCTGGACGGCGGCGGCGCGCTCTCGCCGGTGCGCCTGGCGTGGTCGCGCTACGGGCCGGAGCCCGCGCACGCGCGTTCGGTGGTGCTGCTGCTGCACGGCATTTCAGGCAGCCATCACGCGCTGCCGCCCGCCAGCGGACCGGCCCATCCCGATGCCGGCTGGGCCAGCGCCTGGCTGGGGCCGGACGCGCTTCTCGACACGCGGCAGACCTGCGTGCTGGTGCCCAACGCGCTGGGCTCCTGCTTCGGCAGCAGCGGCCCGGCCGATTCTCCTGCCGCGTCTGCTACATCTGCCACATCTGCCGCGGATTTCCCGCCGGTTTCCATCGCGGACACGGTGCGCCTGCAGGGGCTGTGGCTGCGCTCGCTCGGCGTGGCGCGCCTGGATGCCGTGCTCGGTTTTTCCTATGGCGGATACCAGGCGTTCCAGTGGGCGGTGGCCGGACCCGTGCCGGCGGCGCGGGTGGTGGTGCTGGCCTCGGCGCCGCGCGGCAACGGCACCGCGCAGGATGTGACCCAGCTGCGCCAGCTCGCCGCCGCGCTCGACGCGGGCGTGCCGGCCGCGCGCGAAGCCTGGGTCGCCATGCGGCGCGCGACCTTGCAGCGCTACGGCTACGCCGCGTGGCTCGCCGACCGTCAGCCGCATGACATGAACGCCGTGGAAGCCCGCCTGCGGGGCGAGGCCGAAGCCTGGGCCGCGCGCTTTTCGCCGTGGTCGCTGGCGGCCCTGCGCGATGCCGCCCGCCGCTTCGACGCGAGCGCGGCGCTGGCGGCCGCGCCCATGCCGGTCCACTGGCTGCGCTGTACCTCCGACGTATTGTTTCCTCCCGACGACGATGCCGCGGCAGCGGCGGCCCGCGCGGACTATCCGGCTGCCGTCGTGCGCACCACCGTGCACGGGCGCTACGGACATCTGTCGCCGTTGTTGGAAGCGGAGGCCTGGCAGGCGCCGCTGCGTCTGGCATTGCGGTAGCGCCGGCCCGGCGGGCAAGCGCTGCCGCGCGCGGGTTGTGTCGCCGCGCCTGGCATGACTGGCCGCGCCCTGGGCGCGGCCTTGTTCATTTGTGCCTGGCCCGGGTCATTCCTGGTCCGGCGCATCCGCCGCATCCGCTGCATCCGCCGCGTGGCCCGGCACGCGGCCGACCATCTCGGTGGCGCGCAGGAACGCGAAATCGCAGCCCTTGTCGGCCTGCGTGATCTGCTCGAGGAACAGCTTGCGGTAGCCGCGCAGGGGGGCCGCCGGCGCCGCCGGCGCGGGCTGCTGCGTCAGCGCCTCGCGGCGGCGCGCGAGTTCTGCGTCCGATACCAGCAGCGCGATGCTGCGCGCCGATACGCTCAGGCGGATGCGGTCGCCGCTGCGCACCAGCGCGAGCGGCCCGCCGAGCGCCGCCTCGGGCGTGACGTGCAGCACGATGGTGCCGGCCGCGGTGCCGCTCATGCGGCCGTCGGAGATGCGCACCATGTCCTTGACGCCGGCGCTGGCCAGCTTCTTGGGAATGGGCAGGTAGCCGGCCTCGGGCATGCCCGGCGCGCCGGCCGGGCCGATGTGCTTGAGCACCAGGATGTCGTCGGCGTGGACGTCGAGTTCGGGGTCGTCGATGCGGCTGGCGAGATCCGCCGAATCCTCGAACACCACGGCGCGGCCTTCGTGCTCCATCAGTTCCGGGTTGGCGGCGGACTGCTTGATGATGGCGCCGCCGGGCGCGAGGTTGCCGCGCAGGAAGGCGATGCCGCCGGCCGGGTAGATCGGGTCGGCGATGGGCCGCACCACGGTCTGCGGGAACGGCCGGAACGCATCGATCTCCTCGCCGAGCGTGCGGCCGGTGACGGTCAGCGCGTCGAGATGCAGCAGCGGGCGCAGCTCGCGTAGCACCGCGGGCATGCCGCCGGCGAAATGCAGGTCTTCCATGTAGTGCTGGCCGGACGGCTTGAGGTCGACCAGCACCGGCGTCTCGCGGCTCATGCGGTCGAAGGCGTCGAGGTCCACCTCGAAGCCCATGCGGCCGGCGATGGCGGTCAGGTGGATGATGCCGTTGGTCGAGCCGCCGATGGCGAGCAGCACGCGCAGGGCGTTCTCGAACGCCTTGGCGGTGAGGATGCGGTCCGGCGTGAGGCCCGTGCGCGCGATCTCGACGGCCTGCCTGCCGCTGAGCTCGGCGATGCGGATGCGGTCGGAGGTGACGGCCGGCGGCGAGGCGCCGCCCGGCATGACGATGCCGAGCGCCTCGCCCAGGCATGCCATCGTGCTGGCCGTGCCCATCACCGAGCAGGTGCCGACGCTGGCCACCAGCTTGCCGTTGACCTCGGTGATCTCCTGCTCGTCGATCTCCTGGGCGCGGAAGCGCCCCCAGTAGCGGCGGCAGTCGGTGCACGCGCCCACGCGCTCGCCGCGATGGCCGCCGGTCAGCATCGAGCCGGTGATGAGCTGCACCATCGGGATGTTGGCCGAGGCCGCGCCCATCAGTTGCGCCGGCACGGTCTTGTCGCAGCCGCCGATCAGCACCACCGCGTCCATCGGCTGCGCGCGGATCATTTCCTCGGTGTCCATCGACATGAGGTTGCGCAGGTACATGCTGGTGGGCGCGGAAAAGCTCTCGGCGATCGAGATGGTGGGGAAGTCGATCGCCAGCCCGCCGGCCATCATCACGCCGCGCTTGACCGCCTCGATCAGTTGCGGCGCGTTGCCGTGGCACGGGTTGTAGCCGCTGCCGGTGTTGACCACGCCGACGATGGTGCGGTCGAGCGCCTCGTCGGTGTAGCCGGCGCCCTTGATGAACGCCTTGCGCAGGAACAGGGAGAAGCCGGTGTCACCGTAGTTGGTGAGGCCCTTGCGAAGGCCGCGCGGCAGGACGACGGTGGTGCCGTCCTTGGGAGTCTGAGGCATGGTGAACGCTCTCCGGATAATTATCAATAATACTATTGACGGATTCTGGCACGAACGCCGGGGCTTGTCGAGCGGAGATCGCCGGGGAGCGGAAGAGGGTGAGGGCGGGTGAAGGCGGGCCGTGGCCGGCGCGGTGTCAGGGGCGCGTGGCGCCGCGCGGTTTCAGGCGCCGGCGAACAGATGCCGGTTCAGCGCAAGGTAGGCGTCGCGCGACGGCGCGAGGTGATTGCGGCACAACGTGACGAGGTCGTCGCGGCGCCCTTCGCGCAGGGCGTCGATGATGGCCCAGTGCTCGTCGCGCGCGCGCGCGCGGTAGGCCGGGTCGACCAGCGAGCTGAAGCGGATCGGGTGCGTCTGGCGCGCGTATTCCTGGATCGCGCGCTGCAGCGTGGCGTTCTCGCAGAAGCCGAACAGCGTCTCGTGAAAGCGCTGGTTGCTGCGGAACACCGCGCGCGGGTCGTTCGCGGCGACGGCGGCATCGTGCTCGCGCTGGATCTCGATGAGGTGCTGCAGGCCTTCCTCGGGCAGCGGGCAGGGCAGGATGCGCGCGGCCTCGCTCTCGAGCAGCTCGCGCAACTGGTACAGCTCGGCCACTTCGCGCGCGCTGAACGCGCGCACCTCGCAGCCGATGTTCTTGCGCCGCTCGACCAGCCCGAGGCGGGCCAGCTCCGAGAGCGTCTCGCGCGCGGCGTGCCGCTTGAGGTCGAAGCGGCGCATCAGGTCGTCTTCGATCAGCCGTTCGCGCGGATGCAGCCGGCCGAGCACGATGTCCTCTTCCAGTTCGCACACGGCGGCGGGAACGTCGAAGGGTTTGCTGGCGGATTCGATATGGCGGTTTTGCGCGACGGACATGAATGGATCGTAAGTAAGACGGGACAGGGCGCGGCGCCGCGCGCCGCGTCGCACGCCTTCCCGCAGGGACGTGGATCGCGGCAATTCTACATGCGCCCCGGAGAGAGGTTACGCGGGGCCACGGCGGGCGGTCAATGCGGCGCGGCGACTGCGTCCATATTAATATCAATACGATTATTGACAATCTGGTCGGGGCGTCCCAGAATCGCGGCACGGACGCCCCGCGTCCTCTGCACCCCGCCAGACCCGACCGGATGTCTTGCCAGGCATGAGCCTGCCGCGGCGCATCCCCGTCCCAACGATCCACAGAGAGGCATCATGTACAAGACACCCACACACTTCATCGACGGGGCCGAGGTCCTGGCCGCGGCTGCCGATGCCCCCGCCATTCCGGTCATCGATCCCGCCACCGAGATGCTGCTCGGCACCGTGGCCGGCGCCGGCGAGGCGGAGGTCGGCGCCGCGCTGCGGGCCGCGCAGCGCGGCCTGGAGCGCTGGAGCGGGACGGCGCTGTGGGCGCGCTCCGACGTGCTGCGGGAGGTCGGCCGCCTGATGCGCGAGCGCCAGGAGGAACTGGCGCGCCTGCTGACGCTGGAAGTCGGCAAGACGCTGGCCGAGGCGCGCGCCGAGGTGGCGGTCTCCGCCGAGCATTTCGAGTGGTGCGCCGACGAGGCCCGGCGCCTCTACGGCCTGGTGCTGGGCGGGCGCACGGCGGCCAGCCGGCTGGAGGTGCGCTACGAGCCGGTGGGTGTCGTGCTGGCGCTGACGGCGTGGAATTTCCCGGTCAACCTGGCCGCGCGCAAGCTGGCGATGGCGCTGGCGGCCGGCTGCGCGGTCATCGTGCGGCCGGCCGAGGAAGCGCCGGGCAGCGTGGCCGCGCTGGTGCGGTGCTGCCACGACGCGGGCGTGCCTGCGGGCGCGGTCAACCTGCTGATCGGCACGCCCGACGACGTGGTCGCGCCGCTGATGGCCGCGCCGGCGGTGCGCAAGATCAGTTTCACCGGCTCGACCCGCGTCGGCCAGCTGCTGATCCGCCAGAGCGCGGATACCGTCAAGCGCCTGACGATGGAGCTGGGCGGGCATGCGCCGTTCATCGTCCTCGACGATGCCGACGTCGAGGCCGCGGCGGCGGCGGCGGTGCAGGCCAAGTTCCGCAACGCCGGCCAGGTGTGCGTGTCGCCGGGCCGCTTTTTCGTCGCGCGTCCGGTGATGGCGGCCTTCGAGGCCGCGGTGGTGGCCCGCGCCCGGCGCCTGCGCGTCGGCAACGGCCAGCAGGAGAACGTCGACATGGGGCCGCTGGCCACCGAGCGGCAGCGGGTGCGCACCGAGCGGCTGGTGCGCGATGCGCTGTCCCGCGGCGCGCGGCTGCTGTGCGGCGGGCGGCGTCCGCCCGAGCTGGTCCGCGGCTATTTCTACGAACCCACGGTGCTGGCCGACGTGCCGGACGACGCCGAGATCCTCCACGAGGAGCCGTTCGCGCCGGTGATGGCGATCGTTCCCGTCGACGATGCCGACGAGGCCATCGCGCGCGCGAACGCGCTGGAGGCGGGGCTGGCCGCCTATCTGTACACGCGCTCGGCCGAGGCCGCGGACCGCGTGGCGAACGCGCTCGAGTCCGGCATGGTGGGCGTGAACACCACGGCGGTGGCCACGCCGGAAGCGCCGTTCGGCGGCATCAAGCAAAGCGGCTTCGGCCGCGAGGGCGGCGAGATCGGCGTGCGGGAATACCTGAACACCAAGTTCGTGCACCGGTACGCGGCATAGGGCGACATAAGGCGGCATGGGGCGACACAAGAGCGCCACAAGCTCGCCCAAGGTCCGCCACAGGAACTGCATCGGGCACCGCCGCCTCCGGCCTTGCCGGGCCGCTGCGCAACGACCTTCTTTTTCCCCGCGGTATGTGCTACCCGCCCCGGCGCGACCCCGCCGGGCAGGCCAGGCTGTCGTCCCGTTGAATTATCGATTAGATTATTGACAATCCATGAGGGCACACCTAGACTTTCCGTGCTCACCTATAAAAACCATCCGGAGACATTCATGAAGCGCTTATTGGCCTGCGTGGCCATGCTGTGGGCCACCGTGGCCGCTGCCCAGTATCCCGACAAGCCGGTCAAGCTGGTGGTGCCGTTCGCGCCCGGCGGCAACATCGACTTCATCGCCCGCACCCTGCAATCGAAGCTGTCCGAATACCTGGGCGTGTCGGTGGTGATCGACAACCGGCCCGGCGCGGGCGGCATTCTCGGCGCCGCCTACGCGGCCCGCCAGCCGGCGGACGGCTACACGCTGCTGCTGGCCAATACCGGCGTCATCGTGATCTATCCGGCCATCTACAAGCAGCTTTCGTATGATCCGCTGAAGGATTTCGTGCCGGTGGCCCGCGCCACCACCAACGAGCTGGTGGCCGTGGTCAACCCCGGCGTGCCCGCGCGCGACCTGAAGGAATTCATTGCCTACAGCAAGTCGAGCGGCGGCAAGATCAGCGCGGCCGTGGCCGGCGTCGGCTCGTCGCAGCATTTCGCCATGGAGATGGTCAAGCGCAGCGCCGGCGTCGACATGCTGATGGTGCCGTACAAGGCCAGCGTGCCCGCGCTCAACGACGTGCTCGGCGGGCAGGTCCAGTTCATGGTCGACGCGCCGCCCGTGGTGCAGTCGTTCGTCCAGACCGGCCGCCTGCGCGCGCTGGCCGTCACCGGCAGCAAGCGGCTGGCCACGCTGCCCAACGTGCCGACCTTCACCGAGGCCGGCCTGCCGGGCATCGACGCCACCGGCTTCCAGGGCTTCCTCGCGCCGGCGGGCACGCCCGACGCGATCGTCAACACGGTGTCGCGCGCGGTGCTCAAGGCGCTGCAGCAGCCCGAGGTGATCCAGCAACTGCGCGGCCAGGGGCTGGAGCCCGCGGGCATGGACGCCAGGGCATTCAATGCCTTCGTGCACACCGAAGCGCCCAAGTGGGCAAATCTCGCCAAAGCCGCCAACATCAAGGCCGACTGACATGAAAACACCTGAAACCCTGCGACCGAACCGCTTCAAGGAAGGCTTGCGCGAGGGGCGCAAGCAGCCCGGCCTGTGGCTCACGCTCGAAAGCCCCCACGTCACCGAGGTGGTGGCCGGCTCCGGCTACGACTGGCTGCTGCTCGACATGGAGCACGCCTGCGTCGACGTCTCCCAGGTCGTCGACCACCTGCGCGCCGCGCAGGGCGGCACGGCGGAACTGGTGGTGCGCATCCCGGCCAACGAGCCGGTCGTGTTCAAGCGCCTGCTCGACGCCGGCATCCGCTCGTTCATGGTGCCGTTCGTGCAGTCCGCCGAGGAAGCGCGGCAGGCCGTGGCCGCCACGCGCTACCCGCCGCACGGCATCCGCGGCGTGAGCGGCAACATGCGCGCCAACGGCTTCTCGCGCATCAAGGACTACGGCCAGCGCTACGCCGAGGCGCAGTGCATCGTGGTGCAGATCGAATCGCCGGCCGCCGCCGCGGCCGTGCGCGAGATCGGCGCGGTCGACGGCGTGGACGGCCTGTTCGTCGGCCCCAACGACCTGGCCGCCAACATGGGGCTGTACGGCCAGCCGGGCGCGCCCGAGGTGACGGCGGCGATCGCGCGCATCCTGGCCGACATCCGCGCGGCCGGCAAGGCGCCGGGCATCCTCAACTTCAACCCCGCGCAGGCGCGCGAGCTGCTGGCGCAGGGCTACGACTTCGTCGCGGTGGGCTCCGACCTGTCGATCCTGGCGCGGCGCAGCGAAGCCCTGCTCGCGGAAATCACCGCCGCCTGAGAGCCATTCCCCATGAGCAGAAAGCGAATTGAACTGTCCCAGCTGCGCAGCCAGCGCTGGTTCGGCGCGGCCGGCCAGCCCGGCAACCACAAGTCGTACCGCACCAAGCAGATGGGCTACACCAGCGAGGACTTCCAGGGCAAGCCGGTCATCGGCATCCTCAGCACGTGGTCGGACCTCAACAGTTGCCACACGCATTTCCCGCAGCGCATCGAGGAGGTCAAGCGCGGCGTCTGGCAGGCCGGCGGCTTCCCGGTGGTGATGCCGACGCTGAGCGTGGGCGAGACCTACGTGCGCCCCAGCACGCTGATCTACCGCAACCTGCTGGCGATGGACGCGGAAGAGATCCTGCGCTCGCACCCGATCGACGGCGCCGTGCTGCTGGGCGGCTGCGACAAGACCACGCCCGGGCTGCTGATGGCGGCCGCATCGATGAATATCCCGGCCATCTTCGTGCCCGCCGGCGCGATGCTGCGCGGGCACTGGCGCGGCCAGCAGATGCTGGGCACCGGCTCCAGCACCTGGCAGGCCCTGGCCGACTACCGCGCCGGCAAGCTCGACGAAAAATCGTGGCGGCAGGTCGGCGAGGGCACGGCGCGCTCGCCGGGCACCTGCAACACGATGGGCACCGCCTCGACCATGACCAGCATGGCCGACGCGCTGGGGCTGACCCTGCCGGGCGCCAGCTCGATCCCCGCGGTCGACGCCACGCATTCGCAGATGGCGTCGATGTCCGGGCGCCGCATCGTCGAGATGGTGTGGGAAGACCTGCGGCCGAAGGACATCGTCACGCGCCAGAGCTTCCTGAACGCCGTGGTCACGGACATGGCGCTGTCGGGCTCGACCAACTCCCTCATCCACCTCGTGGCGATGGCGCGCCGCCTCGGCGTCGAACTGTCGCTCGACGATTTCTCGCGCGCCAGCGAGACGGTGCCGGTGCTGTGCAACCTGCAGCCCAGCGGCACCTACCTGATGGAGGACCTGTTCTACGCGGGCGGGCTGCTGGCGCTGCTCAAGCGCATCGCCGGGCACCTCGACCTGTCCTGCCAGACCGTCACCGGCCGCACGCTGGGCGAGAACATCGAGCAGGCCGAGGTCTACAACGACGACGTCATCCGCACCGAGGAAAACCCGGTCTACGGGGCCGGCGGGCTGGTGGTGCTGCGCGGCAACCTGGCGCCGCGCGGCGCGGTGCTCAAGCGCGCCGCCGCCGACCCGCGCCTGCTCCAGCACACCGGCCCGGCCGTGGTGTTCCGCAACTTCCAGGACATGCTCGCGCGCGTGGACGACCCCGACCTCGCCGTGACCGCGGACAGCGTGCTGGTGCTGCAGGACAGCGGCCCGACCGGCGCGCCCGGCATGCCGGAATGGGGCATGCTGCCGATCCCCAAGAAGCTGCTGGCGGCCGGCGTGCGCGACATGGTGCGGATCTCCGACGCGCGCATGAGCGGCACCAGCTACGGCACCTGCGTCCTGCACGTCTGCCCGGAAAGCCGCGTGGGCGGGTTGCTGGGGCTGGTGCGCGACGGCGACCTGGTGCGCCTCGACACCGAAGGCCGCCGGCTCGACCTGCTGGTGGACGAGGCCGAGATCGAAGCGCGGCGCAAGGCCTGGGTCGCGCCGCCGCCGCACTACGAGCGCGGCTTCGGCCTGCTGCACATCGAGCACGTGCTGCAGGCGGACGAAGGCTGCGACCTCGATTTCCTCGCCAGGCAGGGCAACGTGCCCGATCCGGAAGCGCGCTTCTCGTAGCGCAAATCGGGCCGGGACACCGTTGCCGCGATGCCCGCGGCGGCTGTGTCCCGGCCGCCATCCCGTCACGATCCCGTCACGATCCCGCCGCCGTCCCGCCACGGGGCGGCGATCCCGGCACTCCCTGCTTCTCCCCCTTGCATCCGCCGCGATACTGTATAAACATACAGTATTCGGAGATTCCGCCTATCCCGCCTTGTCCCACCTTATCCCGCCGCCTTGCCGCGCGGATAAGGCCGTCACAAGGCCGCAAGCATCACATGAGTTCCCTCGTTTCCTCCGGCTCGCACGCGCCGCCCGTTGATCCACCCGTGCCACCCGTGGCCCAGCCCGCCGAGGCCGGCCGCCAGGCGGCGCTGGAGGCGCTCGCGCAGCGCCATCCCGGCCTGTGGCGCGCCGGGCAGCTCGGCCGCGCGGGGCAGGCGGGCAGCGTGCCGGCGCTGGAAACCGGCCATGCGGCGCTGTCGGCCGAATTGCCGGGCGGCGGCTGGCCGCTGGGGGCGCTGACCGAGCTGCTGCTGGCCGAGCCCGGCGTGGGCGAGCTGCGCCTGCTGCGCCCGGCACTGGCCGCGCTGGCGGCGGCGCCGCGGCGCCTGGCGCTGGTGGGGCCGCCGCACCTGCCGAACGCGGCGTGCCTGGCCGGCTGGGGGCTGCCGGCGCGGCAGGTGTTCTGGGTGCGCGCGCCGGCCGGCGCCGGCAAGGCCGCGGCGCAGGCCGACCTGCTGTGGGCGGCCGAGCAGGTGCTGCGCAGCCAGGCCTTCGGCGGGGTCGTGGTGTGGCTGCCCGCGGCGCGGCCCGAGGCGCTGCGCCGCCTGCAGGTGCTGGCGCAGGCGGGCGACGCGGTGGCGTGGGCCGTGCGCCCGGCCGGCGTGCTGCGCGAGTCGTCGCCGGCGGTGCTGCGCCTGCTGCTGGCGCCGGCACCGGGCAATGCGGTGTCGATCACCTTCCACAAGCGGCGCGGCCCGGTGCGCGAGCAGCCGCTGGTGCTGCCGCTCGACGAGATGGCGGCGGTGCCGGGCCGTCCGTCCGCGCCGCGGCCCGCGCCTGCGGAGGCGCCGTTGCCGCGGGTTTCACAGGCTGTTGCGGGAGAGCAAGACCATGTCGTACTGGATCGCGGTGCATCTGCCGCGCCTGTCGCTGGACGCGCTGCAGCCGAACTGGCCTGAGCCGGACGCTGCCGCCGCGGTCCCCGGCGTGCTGCATCACGGCGTGCCGGTGGCGGTGATGGAGCGCGAGCGCGTGGTGCTGGCCAATACCCCGGCGGTGGCGCTGGGCGTGCAGGCCGGCATGCGGCGCGGCGGGGTGCAGGCCCTGTCGGCGCAGGTGGTGCAACTGGAGCGCGAGCCGGCGGCGGAGGCGCAGCTGATGACGGCGCTGGCGCTGGCGCTGCTGCATTTCTCGCCGCACGTGAGCCTGCACCCGGAGCCCGACGCGGCCACGGTGATGATCGACGCGGGCGCCAGCGTGCGGCTGTTCGGCGGGCATCGCGCGCTGTGCCGCGCGGTGTATGCGCGGGTGCGCCGGCTGGGCGTGTTCCTTCAACTGGGCTGCGCGCCGACCGCCTTCGGCGCGGCGTGGCTGGCGGCGCAGCCGTTCCGGCGCGACCGGCACGGCCGCATGGTGCGCCCGGCGCGGCGCGCGCTGCGCCCGGCGCGCATGGCGCGGCTGCTGGACCGCCTGCCGGTGGGCATGCTGCGCAACGTGGCCGACGAAGGCTGGCTCGACGGCATCGGCTGCCGCACCGTGGGCGAGGTGCGCGGCCTGCCGCGCGCGGGTTTGCAGCGCCGCCTCGGCGCGGACGTGCTGGCGCGGCTGGACCAGGCCTATGGCGAGGTGCCGGTGCGCTTCGCCTGGTTCGCCGCGCCGCCCGAGTTCGCGCAGCGCATGGAACTGCCGGGCCGCACCGAATCGGTCCAGGGCGTGATGGCCGGCGCGCAGCGCCTGCTGCTGGCGCTGGGCGGCTGGCTGGCGGTGCGGCAGGCCGGCGTGACGCGCCTGGCGCTGCGGCTCGAGCATGAGCGCTACCGCCTGGGCTGCGAGACCCCGGCCACGCCGGTGACGGTAAGCCTGGCCGAGCCCAGCCGCGACCCGGCGCACTTGTGCCGGCTGCTGCAGGAGCGCCTGGACAAGGTGCAGTTCACCGTGCCGGCGGTGGGGCTGCTGCTGGTGGTGGAGGCCATGCAGGAATGCCTGCCGCGCAGCGAGGCGCTGTTTCCCGAGCCGGGCGGCACGCCGGCCGGGCTGGGCCGCCTGCTCGACACCTTGATGGCGCGCCTGGGCCACGAGAACGTGCTGCAGCCCCTGCCGCTGGCGGACCACCGGCCCGAGCGCGCCAGCCGCTGGTGTCCGGTGGACGAGATGCCCGCGCGCGCGCCGGCGGCACCCGCGCAGGCCTGGCCCGCGCGCCCGCCGTGGCTGCTGGCGCAGCCGCTGCCGCTGGCCGTGCAGCGCCACCGGCCCTGCCACGGCGGGCCGCTGGTGCTGCTGTCGCGGCCCGAGCGCATCGAGTCTGGCTGGTGGGACGACGCGCTCGCCACGCGCGACTATTTCGTCGCCGAGCGCGCCGACGGCCTGCGCTGCTGGGTCTACCGCCAGCGTCCGGGGCGCGAGGAGGGCGGCGAATACCGCTGGTTCCTGCACGGGCTGTTCTGAGCCGGCTGCACCGAGCGCGCCCGCGCCGCGCGCCATCCGGCCCGGTCCGGTTGCATCCCGCTCCGACTTGCCCGGCTTCGTTTCCCGGCTTCGTTGCGCTTGGCTTCGTCCGGCTCCATCCGGCTTCATTTGGCTTCACCTCGTTCGACCTGGCCTCACCCTGCTTCATATCCGTCCTCGATCATGTCCAGCCTGCCCGCCGCGCCTTCGTTTTCCGCCCTGCCGCCCGCGCTCTCGGCGCTGCTGCCGGCCTTGCCCGATTACGTGGAGCTGCACTGCATCTCGAACTTCACCTTCCTCGAAGGCGCCTCGCATCCGGTCGAGCTGATCGAGCGCGCGTTCGCGCTGGGTTATGGCGGCCTCGCGCTCACCGACGAATGCTCGGTGGCCGGCACGGCGCGCGCGCACCACGCGCTCAAGGACCTGCGCGAGCGCGCCAGCGCCGCGCTCGCACGTAGCGCGGCGCGGCTGGCCGCCGGCCTCGACGCGGGCGAGGAAGACGACGAAGACGAGGATGACCTCGAAGCCCTGGCCGCGGAGGAGGCGGAAGACGGCGAAGGCCACGACCCCGGCGCGCAGGACGTCCTGCTGCAAGCCGCCGGCCCCGGCGAGGCCGCCGAGGCCCGCCTGCGGCGCCATGAAAAACTCTCCGCCATCGCCGCCGCCGCGCAGGCCTTCCGCCTGCTGATCGGCAGCCGCTTCACGCTGACCGGCCAGGATGGCAAGGACGGCCAGAACGATGATCCGGCCCTGCGCCTGGTGCTGCTGGCGCAGGACCGCGAAGGCTTCGGCAATCTCTGCGAGTTCATCACGCTGGGCCGCCGGCGCGCGGAGAAGGGCGCTTACCGCCTGCGCCCGGAGGACATCGCCGCGCCCGCAGCGGAGCACGCGCACCTGCGCGGCATGCCCCGCTGCGTGGCGCTGCTGCTGCCCGCGTACTGCCCCGAGCCGCAAGCGCTGCTGCGGCAGGCGCGCTGGATGCGGCAGGTCTTCGGCGAGCGCGCCTGGATCGCGCTCGAGCAACTGCAGGGCCATGCCGACGCGCTGCACCGGCAGCGGCTGGAGGACGCCGCGGCGCAGGCCGGCGTGCCGCTGGCCGCGGCGGGCGCCGTGACCATGCACGTGCGCTCGCGCAAGCCGCTGTCCGACGTGCTCAGCGCGATCCGCACCGGGCAGACGCTGGCCGAGTGCGGCATGGCGCTGGCGCCCAATGCCGAGCAGCACCTGCGCATGCGCCAGCGGCTGTCGCGGCTCTACCCGCGCGAGGCGCTGGCGCAGACGCTGCGCATCGCCGCCATGTGCGATTTCTCGCTGGACACGCTGCGCTACGAATATCCGGAGGAACTGGTGCCCGCCGGCCTGACGCCGTTCAGCTACCTGTACAGCGAGACCATGAAGGGCAAGGCGATACGGTTTCCCGACGGCCTCGATCCCAGGTGGGACAAGCAGCTGGCGGACGAGCTCGGCCTGATCCGGGAGAAAGGCTACGAGTCGTTCTTCCTCACCGTGCACGACATCGTGCGCTTCGCGCGCAGCAAGGACATCCTGTGCCAGGGGCGCGGCTCGGCGGCCAACTCGCTGGTCTGCTATTGCCTGTTCATCACCGAGGTCCATCCGGCCGACGCCAACATGCTGTTCGGCCGCTTCCTCTCGCGCGAGCGCGACGAGGCGCCCGACATCGACGTCGACTTCGAGCACCAGCGGCGCGAAGAGGTCATCCAGTACATCTACGGGAAATACGGCCGCGACCGCGCCGCGCTGGCCGCCTCGCTGATCACCTACCGCTCGCGCAGCGCGCTGCGCGACGTGGGCCGCGCGCTCGGCATCGACGCCAGCGTGATCGAGCAGGTGGTCAAGGGGCAGGCGTGGTGGGACGGCCCGCGCGGCTTCATCGAGCGCATCTCGCAATACGGACTGGACCCGGAGTCGCTGGCGGTGCGCCAGTGGGCCAGCCTGACCATGCAGTTGCGCGGCTTTCCGCGCCATCTGTCGCAGCACGTCGGCGGCTTCGTGATCGCGCGGGACAAGCTGTCGCGGCTGGTGCCGATCGAGAACGCGGCGATGGCGGAGCGCAGCGTGATCCAGTGGGACAAGGACGACCTCGAATCGCTCGGCCTGCTCAAGGTGGACGTGCTGGCGCTGGGCATGCTGTCGGCGATCCGGCGCGCGCTGGCAATGATCCCGGGGCCGTCCGGCGGGCCGATGCGCATGGCGGAGATTCCCCGCGAGGACGGCAAGACCTACGACATGATCTGCGCGGCCGACACCATCGGCGTGTTCCAGGTGGAGTCGCGCGCGCAGCAGTCGATGCTGCCGCGTCTGCGGCCGCGCAGTTTCTACGACCTGGTGGTGGAGGTGGCCATCGTGCGGCCCGGCCCGATCCAGGGCGGCATGGTGCATCCCTTCCTCAAGCGGCGCGAAGTGGTGCGGTGCACCGGCAAGCAGCCCGTGTACCACGACAAGATCATCCAGAACGTGCTGGGCCGCACGCTGGGCGTGCCGATCTTCCAGGAGCAGGTCATGCAGCTGGCCATCGACGCGGCCGGCTTCACGCCCGGCGAGGCCGACCATCTGCGCCGCTCGATGGCGGCGTGGCGGCGCAAGGGCGACCTGCGCAAGTACCAGGACAAGCTGGTCAGGGGACTGACCGCCAACAAGTATCCCGAGTCCTTCGCGCTGGCCATCTGCCGGCAGATCGAAGGCTTCGGCGAGTACGGCTTCCCGGAAAGCCACGCCGCCAGCTTCGCCAAGCTGGTCTACCTCAGCGCGTGGATCAAGTGCCACCATCCGGCCGCCTTCCTGTGCGCGCTGCTCAACAGCCAGCCGATGGGCTTCTACTCGCCCTCGCAATTGGTGCAGGATGCGCGCCGCCACGGCGTGCGCACGCTGCCGGCGGACGTCACGGTGAGCGGCTGGGAAAGCACGCTCGAAGCGGATGCGGATGGGAGCGCGGAGGTGGGAGCAAATATGGACGCGGACATGGACACGCAAGCAGGCGCGCAAGCGGGCAGCGCCCGCCCGGCCGTGCGGCTCGGCCTCGGCCGCGTGAAAGGCATGAGCAAGGACGTGGCGCTGCGCATCGAGGCGGCGCGCGCCGGGCGGCCCTTCGCCAGCGTGGAAGACCTGGTGCTGCGCGCCTGCCTGGACCGCCACGACATCGACGCGCTGGCCGCCGCCGATGCGCTGTCCGCGCTCGCCGGGCATCGCCGCCAGGCGCGCTGGCAGGCCCGCGCCGCCGCGCTGCAGGCGGCCCACCGCGACCTGCTCTACGCGGCGCCGCCGGCCGAGAGCGCGCTTGCCTTGCCCGCGCCGCGCCTGGGCGAAGACGTGGCCGCCGACTACGCCAGCACGGGCCTGTCATTGAAGTCGCATCCGCTGGCGCTGCTGCGCCCGCGCCTGGCGGCCATGAAATTCGCCACCGCGCGGCAGCTTGCGCAGTGCGGCAACGGCCGGCGCGTGCGCGCCTGCGGCATCGTCACCGTGCGCCAGCGGCCCGCCACCGCCAGCGGCACCATCTTCGTCTCGATCGAGGACGAGACCGGCGCCGTCAACGTGATCCTGTGGCCGGACCTGATCGAGCGCCAGCGCAAGGAAGTGCTGGGCGCCACCATGCTGGGCGTGATCGGCACCTGGCAGCGGCAGGGCGAGGTCAGGCACCTGGTGGCGCAGCAACTGGTGGACCTCAGCCCGCTGCTGGGCCGCCTGATGGTGATGAGCCGGGATTTTCACTGAGCGGCGCTTGCTGCGCGCCCGCTTGCCTGCTTGTCTGCCTGCCTGCTGCGTTTGCCCGCGCGCATGCCGGCGGGAGTGCCGGCATGCCGCGTGCTACAGCGCCTGCGTGCCTTGCGCCCGCGCCTGCCACTGTGCCTGGCGCGGTACCTCGTCCCGCCAGCCCACCGCCTTCAGCACGGCGAAGCCATGTGCCGTGACGCGCGGGCAGCGATGCCCGCCCGTGCAATCCTCGAGCGACACCAGGCCGCGCTCGACCAGGGTGTCCAGATCGACGGGGTCGAGTTCCAGGCAGTCCTGCGCATCGCGGACCAGCAGCAAGGTGGCAAATTCATGGGGACTCAGCATCGGTGACTCCTGGGTAGGGTAGCCCGCGCTCGCAGGCCTTCGAGGACAAAACTGCTGACCAAAAGACAGCATTGCCGCGAATAGGTTCAAGGTCTTTCGTGCCTCCCGGCGTGCCTCCTGGCCGGTGCATCGCACCGGCTTCGCTTGGCTTCGTTGTACGTTTTCTTTGCGTCCGTTTTGTGTCCGCTTTGTTGGCCCTTTGCTGACCTTCTTGCCATCCTGCCGCCGGCTTACCCGTTTCCCGCGTCCTTTGCCCAATCGGTCCCTTCCCGCCAGCGCTTGCCGGCGCCCGCTTTGCGGGCATGCCGCACCGCGCCTGTGCCGTTCTCGCCCCGTCGTTGTGCGGCGAAAAAATAAGCTGTCATCAAGGCCTTCAGGATGCCGGCGCGCAGCCGATACAAGCCGCATGCGAGTATTTTCCCAAGGATTTTCGTGGTGTCTTTTCTTTCCCCCGCAGTGCGCCTGATGGCGCGCCTGAACATCATCCGCAAGCTCGCCTTGCTGGCCGTCCTGTTTCTGATCCCGCTGTGCGGCGCGCTCTACGCGGTACTGAGCATGTCGCTGCAGTCCGTCGGCGCCGCGCGCGACGAACTGCGCGGCCTCGTGATCGTCGACCGCGCGCTCGATTTCATGCGCGAGACGCAGGTCAGGCGCGGCGCGGCCAACGCCGTGCTGGCGGGCAATGCCGCCTTCCGCGCCACCTTCGACGCCGCCGATGCCAAGGCGGCGGCACACCTCGCGCAGCTCAGGCAGGACGCCGCCGCGAGCAGCGGCTTCGATGTGGTGCCCGATGCGGAAAAGCTCGCGCAGGCGTGGCAGGCCATGCATGAATCGGGCCTGAAAGGCACCGCCGCGCCGCTGTTCGAGCAGCACAGCGCGCTGGTCAAGCAGACCCGCCTGTTCATCGGCGACGTGGCCGACCGTTCCTCGCTCGCGCTGGACCCCGATGCCGGCTCCTACTACCTGATCAACCTGCTGGTCGGGCCCATGCCGAAGCTGGCCGAGCTCAGCGCGCTGGCGCGCGGCCGCGGCGCGGCCATCATCACCCAGGGCGGCTATTCCGACGCGGCGCAGCAAGCCGACCTGGCGGCGCTGGCCGAGCAGATTCATGACGGGCTGGAATCAGTGCGGCGCGACATCGGCCGCGTCCTGCGCGCCGCGCCCGACTACCGCGAGCGTGTGGACGCGGCGCAGGCGAAGCTGTCGGCGATGGATGCCTTCCACGGCACGCTCAGGGACAAGATGCTCGGCACCGGCGGCATTTCCATCGACGCCAAGGCGTACTTCGACAACGCCAGCGCCGCCATCGAGGCGGTGTCCTCGGTCAACAAGGAATTCTCGGACATCACGCACGCCATGCTGGCGCGGCGCATCGCCGCCGAGACCCGTCAGCTCGAAGTGCTCGGCGGCGTGGCGCTGCTGGCCGTGGGCGCGGCGCTCTACCTGTTCGCCGGTTTCGCCGCCGGCATGCGCGGCGACGTGCGCGAGGTGGCGGGGATGGTCGAGCGCATCAATGCCGGCGACCTGGCCGTGCACGCGGAAGCGCGCGGCAAGGATGAGCTCAGCGAGGTCAAGCGTCATCTGCTGTCGCTGGTGCGGACCTGGCGCGTGCTGATCGGCGACACCAAGGCCGGCGCGCAGAACGTGCTGGCCGCCGCGGGAGAGATCGCGCAGGGCAACCTCGACCTGTCCCAGCGCACCGAGGAGCAGGCCTCCTCGCTGGAGCAGACCGCCGCCAGCATGGAGCAGCTCACCGCAGCGGTGCAGCAGAACGCCAGCAGCGCCGACCAGGCCAGCGTGCTGGCCGGCGAGGCGCGCGAGATCGCGCAGACCGGCGGCGCCTCGGTGGGGCGCGTGCTGCAGACCATGAGCGAGATCGAGGGCGACTCCCGGCGCATCGTCGAGATCATCGCGGTGATCGACGGGATCGCCTTCCAGACCAATATCCTCGCGCTCAACGCCGCGGTGGAAGCGGCGCGCGCCGGCGAATACGGGCGCGGCTTCGCGGTGGTGGCCACCGAGGTGCGCAGCCTGGCCCAGCGCGCCGCCAGCTCGGCCAAGGATATCCGCACGCTGATCTCGCAATCGGTGCAGCGCGTGGAGGCGGGTTCCACGCTGGCCGGCGACGCCGCCGCGACGATGGACGACATCGTCGGCGCGGTCGGGCGCGTCACCACCATGATGGACGAGATCAGCCGGGCCTCGCGCGAGCAGAGCAACGGCATCGCCCAGGTCAACCAGGCGGTGGCGCAGATGGATCAGGTCACGCAGCAGAACGCCGCGCTGGTGGAGCAGGCCGCCGCCGCGGCCGACGCGCTCAAGGAACAGGCGCAGCAGATGGAGCAGGCGGTGGCGGTGTTCCGGTTGGAGGCGTAGGGGAGAGCGGACCGCTGGCAATCGGGATGCATCGGCAATCGGACGGCGCCATGCGTGCGGTCCAATTGCCGACGGCGCCGGCTTTGCTACCTGTGGTCTGCCCTCTCCCGCATTCGGGAGAGGGGCGGGGGGAGAGGGCCGGCGCATCCACGAAGCGACGACCTTCATCATCCGCAAGCGCCGGTCCTCGCTCCAGACCCTTCTCCGTCAGATCCCGCGGCGCCCAAGAGCGCCGCCGCTGTCAGCCCGCCTCCGCAGGCGCGAAGGTCGGCACCGGCGGCCCGTCCTCGGTCGGCGTGAAGGTCAGCTTCACCTTCTGCCCGATGCGCACCGTGTCGAGGTCGCAATCCACGATGTGGGTCATCATGGTCACGCCTTCTTCGAGCGTCACGTAGGCGATGCAGAACGGCGTCGGACCCGCGCGGCGCGTGACGCTGAACGAGTAGATGGTGCCGCGCCCGGAGGCCTGCTTCCATTCGGTGTCGCCCATGCAGAACGGGCACAGCGTGCGCGGGTACCAGTGTGGCTTGCCGCAGGACTTGCAGTGCCTGACCAGCAGGCGGCCTTCGCGCGCGGCTTCCCAGAACGCGGTGTTGTCGGGCGCCACCTGCGGCGACTTGAGCGGCGTGGCCGTGTAGGGTGTGCTCATAGGTGTTACTCCCGTTCCAGAATCACAGTGGCGCTGCCGTGGCGCGAGCCGAGATAGCCGCCCGTGCCCTGGGCCAGCGCCAGGTCGCAGTTCTTGACCTGCACGGCGGGGTGGGCCTCGCCGCGCAGCTGGCGCACGGCTTCGATCACCTTGGTGATGCCGCCGCGGTTGGCCGGATGGTTGTTGCACAGGCCGCCGCCGTCGGTGTTGAAGGGCAGCTTGCCGACGCCCGAGATCAGGTTGCCGTCGGCCACGAAGCGGCCGCCTTCGCCTTTCTTGCAAAAGCCCAGGTCTTCGAGCTGCATCAGCACGGTGATGGTGAAGCTGTCGTAGATCGAGGCGTACTTGATGTCGGACGGGCGGATGCGCGCTTCCTCGAAGGCGATCGGGCCGGAGATGGCCGCGCCCGACCAGCTCAGGTCGACTTCGCCGCCGAGCTGGCCCTTGACCGCTTCGCCGGCGCCGAGGATCTTGACCTTGGGGCGCTTGAGCCGGGCCGCGATTTCCGGGCGCGCCACGATTAGCGCGCCGCCGCCGTCGCTGACCACGCAGCAGTCGAGCTTGTGCAGCGGGTCGGAGATCATCGGCGAGTTCAGCACGTCGTCCACGGTCACGACTTCGCGCAGCATGGCGTGGGGGTTGTGCTGGGCGTGGTGCGAGGCCGCGACCTTGATCCACGCGAGCTGCTCGCTGGTGGTGCCGTACTGGAACATGTGGCGCATCGCCACCATCGCGTACAGGTTCACCGTGACGGCGTTATACGGTGCCTCGAACGGCTGGTCGGGCAGGTTGGCGCCCCAGTTGCGGGCCTGCGTGCCGCTCGAGCCTTCCGAGCGCGGGCGGCCGGCCAGCGTGATCAGCGCCACGTTGCACTTGCCGGCGGCGATGGCCTGCGCGGCGTGCGAGACGTGGGCGATGTAGGCCGAGCCGCCGGTGTCGGTGGAGTCCACGTGGCGCACCTTGAGGCCGAGGTAGTCCACCATGTTGATCATGCCGAGGCCGGGCGCGTCGCCCGCGCAGAAGTAGCCGTCGACGTCCTGCAGGGTCAGTCCGGCGTCTTCGAGCGCGCCGCGCGCGCATTCCGCGTGCAGCTGCGCCACGCTCTTGTCCGGAGCCTTGCGCGTCGGGTGCTCGTAGGCCCCGACGATGTATGCCTTGCCGTTGATGCTCATGGGTCTCCCTGGTTGTTCCGGGTACGGATGATGGAATGGATGGAATCCGCCGGCGGGTCTGCGGGTCTGCCGGTCTGCCCGCTATCCGGCCAGCGCGTTCTTGCCTCGCCCTGGATTGTGGCGCGATCTCACGGCGCGCGCCCGAAGCGCTCGCGCAGCTCGCGCTTGAGCACCTTGCCGATGGCGTTGCGCGGCAGCTCGCCGGTCAGCTCCAGCGCGGCCAGGCGCTGCATTTTTTCCAGCCGGCCGTTGACCCACTCCAGCAGCGCCTCGGCGCTGGCCGCGGCGCCGGCGCGCGGCACCACGAAGGCCACCGGCGTCTCGCCCCAGCGCTCGGAGGGCACGCCCACCACCGCCGCGTCGGCGACGTCGGCGTGCTTCAGCAGCACGGCTTCGATGTCGCTGGGGTAGAGGTTGAAGCCGCCCGAGATGACCATGTCCTTCTTGCGGTCCATCAGCACCAGGAAGCCGTCGGCATCGAAATAGCCGACGTCGCCGGTGCGGATGAAGCGCTTGCCGCGGGCGTCGAACCATTCCGCCTCGGCGGTCTTGGCGGGCTGGTTGTGATAGCCGGACATCATGCCCGACGAATGCCCCACGATCTCGCCCGGGGTGCCGGGCGGCGCGTCGGGCGGCAGCTCGCGGCCATCGTCGCCGAGCAGGCGCATGTCGGTGTCCGCCGAGGGGCGCCCCACGGTGTGCAGCTTGTGCGGGTGCTCGTGCGCGCGCAGCTCGCAGCGCCCGCCGCCTTCGGTCATGCCGTAATACTCGATCAGCGCGCCCGGCCAGCGTTGCAGCACCTCGGCCTTGAGCGCCGCCGGGAACGGCGCGCTGGTGCAGAACTTGTAGCGGAACGCGGACAGGTCGGTGCCGGCAAAGTCCGCGTGCGCGAGGATGCGCTGGTACTGCACCGGCACCAGGATGGTGTGGGTGGCGCGGTGGCGCGCCGCCAGCGCCAGGTAGCGGCCCGCGTCGAACTTGCCCATCAGCACCACCGTGCCGCCCAGCGCCAGCGTGGGCAGCAGGCTGACCAGCGTGGTGTTGGAGTACAGCGGCGTCGCCAGCAATGCCACGCTGTCCGGGCCGTAGCCGCCCTGGGCGGCGCGCCGCACGTGCGAGGCGCGCATGCCGAACGGCTGGATGATGCCCTTGGGCACGCCCGTGGTGCCGGACGAATAGATCAGGTTGAAGGCCCAGTCCGGCCGGATCGCCACCGGCGCGGGCCGCGTGCCGGCGGGTGCGAGCCACTGGCTGAACGGCAGGCCGGCCGCGCTGTCGTCGAGCGCGATGCAGGGTGCGTCCGGCCCGGCTTGCGCGCCACCGCGCAGCGCCTCGCGCGTGGTGGCGTCGACGAACACGCGGCGCGCGCCCGCATCCCGCACCATCGTGCGCAGGGTGTCCGGGTTCAGCGCCGGCGACAGCGGTGCCACCGCCACGCCCGCGCGCAGCGCGCCGAGGAACGCGGCAACGTAGCCGATGGACATGGCCGCGCAGATGGCGACGGTGCCCTGCGCGGGCACGCCGTCGCGCTGCAAGGCCGCCGCGACGCGGTCGGCCAGGCGGTTCAGCGTGGCGTAGTCGATGCTCTGCCCGTCCAGCACCAGGGCCGGGTGGCGCGGGCGCGAGGCGGCCTGCGCGTCGACCAGGGCGGGAAGGGGAACGAAGTCGGTACTTGTCATCGGGGGCGCAGCGAACTTCCCGCCGGAGCGGGAAAGCGTTGAGGAGAGCGTGGTCCGGGGCGCCCAGGGCGCCAGCCGCTGGGGAAAGAGTGTCGCGCCTGACGGCGGGTTCGACAATTTGGCTTTTTGGAAGTGAGCCTTGCGCGGCGATTTTGTGCGCCGCACAAGCGGCGGCGCGGCGGCTGTGACGATGGCTGCGAGGACCATCGTCACGACCGCCGGCGCGGCGAGGAACCCGGCGCCGGCGGCGCCGGGCCGGGGAAGCCCGCTGCCTACACGGTCGCCTGCACGCGGTTCCTGCGGTACAGGATGATGGTGGCGGCCAGCCCGCACGCCGCGGCGAAGGCCATCCAGTAGCCCGGCGCGGCCTTGTCCTTGGTGACTTCGATCAGATACGTGGAGATGGCCGGCGTAAAGCCTCCGAAGATGGCGGTAGCGAGGCTGTACGCGAGCGAGAAGCCCGCCACCCGCACTTCCACCGGCATCACCTCGGTCAGCGCCACCACCATCGCGCCGTTGTACATGCCGAACAGGAAGGACAGCCACAGCAGCACCAGCAGCATGCGCTCGAAGCTCGGCGCGCCGGCCAGCCAGGACAGCGCCGGGTAGGCCGTCACCAGCGCGATCAGCGAGATCGCCAGCAGGATGGGCCGGCGGCCGATGCGGTCGGATAGCGCGCCGCCGACGGGCAACCAGATGAAGTTCGAGATGCCCACGCACAGCGTCACCGCGAGGCTGTCGGCCGTGCTCAGCTTGAGCACGGTCTTGCCGAAAGTGGGCGTGTAGACCGTGATCAGGTAGAACGTGGTGGTGGTCATGGCCACCAGCATGGTGCCGGCCAGCACGGTGCGCCAGTTGCGCAGCATGGAGTCCAGCACCTCGCGCGTGCTCGGGCGGCTGCGGCGCGCGCTGAAGGCCGCGGTCTCCTGCAGCGAGCGGCGCAGCACGAACAGGAACGGCACGATCAGGCAGCCGATCAGGAACGGGATGCGCCAGCCCCAGCTATGCAGCGCCTCGGGTGCCAGCCACTGGTTCAGCCCGAAGCCGAGCGCGGCCGCCACCACGATGGAGATCTGCTGGCTGGCCGATTGCCACGCGGTATAGAAGCCTTTGTGCCCCGGCGTGGCCATCTCCGCGAGATAGACCGACACGCCGCCCAGCTCCGCGCCGGCCGAGAATCCCTGCAGCAGGCGGCCCGTGAGCACCAGCAGCGGGGCCAGCACGCCGATGGTGGCGTAGCTCGGCACCAGCGCGATCAGGATGGTGCCGCTGGCCATCAGCGTCAGCGTCACGATCAGGCCCTTGCGCCGGCCCACCTTGTCGATGTACGCGCCCAGCATGATGGCGCCGAGCGGGCGCATCAGGAAGCCCGCGCCGAACACGGCGAAGGTCAGCATCAGCGAGGCGAACTCGCTGTCCGAGGGAAAGAACGCCTGGGAGATGTAGGTGGCGTAGAAGCCGAACAGGAAAAAATCGAACTGCTCGAGGAAATTGCCGCTGGTCACCCGCAGGACCGCGGCGAGTTTCGAGGACCCGGGTACGGCCGTCCCGGCCATTTGCGCTTGCATTGCCTGTCTCCTTGGGCACGGCGTGCGGCGTATGCGGCGCCCCCGGCGAGGCGCCGGCGGGCGACCGCTTGTGCGGCCCGCGCGTGTGGAGGTCAATATATGCGCTGCAAGCCTCCGGCGCCAGTCCCGCGGTTCGGTCCGGGCGCGGCCTGAACGTGGCTCAAGCGTGGCTCACGCGTGGTTCAAGCACAGGCTCAAGCGCAAGCGCGGCCTAGGCGTGGCGGAACGCGGGCGGGCGTTTCTCCACGAACGCGCTGGTGCCCTCGCGCGCATCGTGCGAGGCCGCGGCCACCAGGAACTGCATCGCCTCCACCGCCAGCCCCTCGTCGATCGGCAGGTTGATGCCGCGCGTGACCGCGCGCAGGCTGGCCGTCACCGCCACCGCGGAATGGCGGGCGATGCGGTCGGCCAGCCGCACGCAGGCGGGGATCAGGCCGGCCGCCTCCACCACCTCGTTGACCAGCCCGAGGCGCAGCGCCGCGGCGGCGTCGATGGCCTCGCCGGTGAGGATCATCTCGTTGGCGCGCTTGCGCCCCACGTGGCGCGGCAGCCGCTGCGTGCCGCCGAACGTGGGCGGGAAGCCCAGCTTGATCTCCGGCTTGGCGAAGGTGGCGTGAGCGGCCGCGATGGCCAGGCTGCAGGCTTCCAGGATCTCGCAGCCGCCGCCGAAGGCCAGCCCGTTGACCGCCGCGATGACCGGCTTGGGGAACGCCTCGATGCGCCGCGTCATGGCCTGCCCGCGCCGCAGGAAACGGCGCAGCGCCTGCTCCGGCGACGCCGCGAGGTCCGGCGCGAAGCCGGCGATGTCCGCGCCCGCGCTGAAGGCGCGCGTGCCGCTGCCGGTCAGGATCACGCAGCGCACGGCCGGGTCCGCCTCGATGGCGTCGAGCTTTTCCATCAGGTCGTCGATCAGCGCATAGCTCAGCGCATTGAGCTTGGCCGGGCGGTTCAGCACCAGCAGCGCGTGCGCGCCCAGCGCGCGACATTGCACCGGCGCGTCGTCGTGGCCGCGCGCATCGTCGTCGTGCACTCCGTGCGCGCCGTGGCGCGGGCTGGTCTCGTTCATGGTCGTTCTCCTGTCGTGGTTCGTGTCGTCCTGCATGGCCGGCGTTCAGGCCGCGTGCCCCACGGCGACGCGCGCCGGCCGCCCGCGAAAAGCGGAGACGAACACCACCGCCGCGCGGCGCGCGACGAAGCGCTCGCCGCACGCCAGCACCGTGTCGCGGCCGGCCGCCCCGGGCGCGGCCGATTGCTCCGTGAGCCACGCCGTGCCCTGCGTGCAGATCAGGTAAGATCCACAGCCAAGCGGGATCCGCAGCGCGGCCGGGCCGAGCAGCCAGACGCCTTGCGCGGCGGGGTGTTCTGTCGGGTTTGTCATCGGCATGATGGTCTCCGGGCAAGGCGTTCCGGACCGCGGGCAGCGTCCGGAACGTTGACTGCATTCTTGCCGGGTTCCGGCCAGCGCGGCCGGAAGGATTTTCATCAGCGGTATGCCTGGGCGTCATGTCGATCCTGAGCCGAGCCTCCACCGGCGCGCTGCGCGCCATGTCCCTCGAAGCCCTGCGCGGTTTCGAATCCGCCGCGCGCCACCTGAGCTTCACCGCCGCGGCAGAAGAACTCTGCATCACCCAGTCCGCCGTCAGCAAACAGGTCAAGAGCCTCGAAGACATCATCGGCGCCGCGCTGTTCCGGCGCGGCGGCAAAGGCCTGAGCCTCACGCCCGAAGGCCGCCAGCTCTACGAAGCCGCGCGCGCCGCCATCGGCCAGCTGGGCGCGGCCATCGACCGCCTGCTGGCGGTCGACCGCGTTTCCATCGCCGTCACCACCACGCCATCGTTCGCCGCGCTGTGGCTGGTGCCCAAGCTGGCCCGCTTCCAGGCCGCCGAGCCCGGCATCGACGTGCGCATCGACGCCTCCGAAGCCATGCTCAACCTCGAGCGCGAAGGCATCGACCTCGCCATCCGCCTCAACGCCCAGCCCCCCGGCCCCGGCGACGCGCGCCCGCTGCTGCGTGAGCGCCTGATGCTGGTGGCCGCGCCCGCCATCGCCGCGCGCATCACCGAGCCGCGCCACATGCTCGACGCGCCGCTGCTGGTGTTCCACGATCCCGGCGCGCGCTTCGCCTGGATGTCGTGGACGCAGTGGTACCAGCGCCTGGGCCTGGCGCGCTCGTCCAAGCAGGCCTGCCTGTATTTCTCGCAATACGCCCACGTCCTCAACGCCGCCGTCCAGCAGGCCGGCATCGCCATCGGGCGCACGCCGATGGTGTTGCCGATGCTCAAGAGCGGCCAGCTTCAGGTGGTGCTGCCGGAGCATGCCGTCGACGGGCTGACGTACCAGATCGTTGCCGCCGACACCGAACGGCCCGGGGTGCGGCAGTTCCGGGCGTGGCTGGAGGGAGAGTTGGCGGGGGAGGTAATTGGGTGATGGGGGGCGGGGGCTGAGGCCGGTTTCCGCCGGTATTCAGGTGGCGTCAGGCCGACGCCTGCATCCGATGTCCATGAAATTCGGAAAATTCCGCAGTACAAACCAGACTTTGGGGGGGGGATCGTTTTCCCTCGCAGTGCCGTAATTCAGGGTCAACGGCGACAAATCGCATAAATGGCAGTTTCGGGAAACTTGATAGTTTCCGTGGAGATGCCGTAGCTGCGTGCGATCGCCGATCCACCAGGGTGCCGGCGCTATCGCGTCGCGCCCCGATCATGGCGCTGCAAACGCGAGGAAAACCAGGCGGAAAACACACGTTGAAGCCTTCAATTCGCCCGGATCCACCGGGGCCGTTTGCGCATAAGGTTGAGCGGAGTGCAAGCGGTGCAGGCAGTAAATTTCAGGGTTGGTGCAGGGATTTTCGCGGTGGCGGCGGGCTGGAGCCTGGCCGCCGTGGCCGCCGGCGTGACGCCCGACGGCGGCTCCGTCACCACCGTCACCACGGGGGCCGGCGGCCGCATCACGGTCGGTGTGGCGCAGGCGGTGGGCGGCGTCTCCACCAATACGTACCGCGATTTCAACGTGCCCCGCGCGGGTGTCGATCTCGACAACCGCGCCGCCTTCGCCCGCGTCATTCTCAATCAGGTCACGAGCACGAATCCGTCCGTGCTGGAAGGGCAGCTCGCGGTGCTCGGCCAGCGCGCCCACGTCATCATCGCCAATCCCAACGGCATCAGCGTGAACGGTGCTTCCGTGCTGAACGTGGGGAACCTCGCGCTGACCACCGGCCAGGTTTCGTTCAATGATTTCATCAGGCCGGACGGCGAGCTCCAGCGCAACGTCAAGCTGGCAACCACGGCGGGCATGATCGACGTCGGCCCCGGCGGCCTGTCGGGCGAGCTGCTCAATCTCGAGCTGGTGGCCAAGCAGATACGCATCGCGGGCAAGGTCGAGAACCGCTTCGACAATGCCAACGCGCACATCCGCGCGGTGGCCGGGACCAGCAACGCGGAGATCGATTCCAGCATTTCCCCCACCGACAACGCCAGCGAGTGGGTCAAGTATTCGGCGCCGGGGGTCAACCCGGGGCAGGGGTTCGCCGTGGACATCACCGCGGCGGGCAGCCTGAGCGCCGGGCGCATCGAGCTGATGGTGACGGACCAGGGCGCGGGCGTGCGGCATGCCGGCGCGGCGTATGCCACCGCCGGCGATTTCGTCGTCTCGGGCACCGGCGACCTGCAACTTGCCTCCGGCCGGATCCAGGCCGCGCGGGACGTGCTGATCGGCAGCGGCGGTCTGGTCGGCAACGGCAACGTCGTGGCCGGCCGGCACCTGCAGGTGGCTTCCGACCGGGTCGACCTGGCGGCTTCCGCCTTGAGCGCGGGCACTCGCACCGCGGGCGACCTCGTGATCGGGTCGTCCGGGCAGGTGCATGCGCAGCCCGTCGCGCTGGCGGACACCACGCTGGCGGCCAGCGGCGGCATCGGCGTGTTCGACGCCGGCCCCGGCGTGCTGTGGCGCGGCACGCAAGCCACCGCCGGCGGGAATATCGTCCTTGCCGCCACCGGGCTGCAGACTGCACAGGGCGCGGGCCGCAGCGCCCTGGTCTCGAAGAACGGCGCCGTTTCCATCGAGGCCGCAAATGCCACGCTCGCGGGCACTGATATCGACGGCACGGCCGGCACGGCGATCCGGGCGCAGTCGCTGGCGCTGCAGGATGCCGACGTGCGTTCCTCCGGCGGCGCCATCGCGGTCACGGTCACGGGCGACTATGCCCAGCAGGACAGCACCCTGCTGGCCGCCGGCGATGTCCGCCTGCGCGCGGGCGCGGTGTCCATCGGCTCGGACGCCCGGCAATCGAGCGTGGTCGCCACCGGCGGCGGCGTGCTGGTGCGGGCCGACGGCGACATCGCCAACAGCGGCGGGCTGATCCAGGGGCAGGCGAGGAACGCCGACGATGCCGAGGCGGCCGGCGCCGTCACGCTGCGCGCCGGCGGCAACATCCTCAACACCGCCACGCCGCAATGGCTGGGCATCCTGTTCGGCGCCGGCGACGACGTCTCGGTGCAGGCCGGCGGCGACGTCGTCAACCTGCACGGCCGCATGCTCTCCAACGGCTATCTCGACGTGCGCGCCGGCGGCGACCTGCTCAACCAGATCACCAAGCAGGCCGGCGCCAACGGCGAGCAGCCCGATTTCCGCACCGCCTCCGGCAAGCGCTGGCTGTTCCTGACCAAGAGCACGGCCAGCTTCGACGTGGACTACGGCCAGGCCGACCGGCCCGGGCAGATCGCCTACCTGCTGTCGGACAAGGGCACCACGCTGACCGGCCGCAACGTGATCAACCAGGGCGGCGAGATCTATGCCAACAACGGCGACATCACCGTGCGGGCCGCCGATACCTTCAGCACGCAGGGCGTGGCCACCGGCAGCGCGCACTACGCGCGCTCGTGCCTGATCGTGTGCCGCGCCTCGGCATCGTCCACCACCACCGTGACCGGCGGCCTGCTGTCCGCCGGCGGCAACATCGACATCCAGGCGGGCAACGTGGCCGCCAACGTGGGTGGCCGGGTGCTGGCGCTGGGCGACCTGCGCGTCGACGCGCCCGTCACCTACGCCACCGGCATCACCGGCTACAGCGCCATCGCGCGGGACCGCGGCTTCAAGGCGTTTTTCGGCGACACCTGGGCCCGGCTCTACGCGATGGACGTGGGCGGCAGCTGGATGGCGGCGGGCCGCACCACCGTCACCGGCGACACCGTGACCAACGGCGGCAGCTTCGACGGCGACGTGGCCATCGCCGGCAACGCGGCCACGATCCGGCCGCGCCAGCGCGATCCGGTGTCCATCGACAACCGGCTGGGCCTTACGTCCTGGTTCTGGAAATGACGGACGTGAGCATGCGCGACTTCGACGGATTCCATGCCGTGGCGGCACTGGCCGCCGCGCTGGCGATGACGCCGGCAATGGCGCAGGTGCCGCCGCTTCCCATGCCGTCCGCGCCGGCGGTGCAGGAAGACCCGGCGCAACGCCTGCTGCGCGAGCAGCGCCAGCGCGAGCTGGAGCGCGAGGCCACCCAGCCGCCGGCGCAGATCCAGGCCGCGCCCGGGCTGGCGCCGGACGCGCCGGTCGAGGCCGTGCCGGAAACCTCCGCCACCTTCGAGATCCGGCGCATCCAGGTGCGCGGCAACACCGTGCTCTCCGAGGCCGAGGTCGATGCCATCACCGCGCCGTTCCTGGGCCACGCGCTCGGCACCAACCGCATCAACCTGCTGCTGCGCCGCTTCACCGAGGCCTTCGTGGCCCGCGGCTACATCACCACGCGCGCCTACCTGGGCGAGCAGAACCTGGCCAGCGGCGTGCTCGTCGTCACCGTCGTGACCGGCAAGGTGGAGTCGATCCAGCTCAACGGCCGCGTCATCCGCCCGGGCGGCGGCGGGCTGTTCGACACCGTTGGCGGCGGCCTGCTGACCGATGCCGGCACCGCGTGGCAGTTCCCGGCGCCGGACGACACCCTGCGCCTGCCCGACCTGGAGCAGGGCGTCGACCAGATCAACCGCCTGCGCCGCAACCAGGCCGAGCTGCAGATCCTGCCCGGCCAGACCCCGGGCAGCTCGGTGGTGGCGCTGACGAACCAGACCGGCGACCGCTTCCGCTTCAACGCGGGGGTGGACAACTACGGCAGCCGCAGCACCGGCATCGCGCGCACCCGGCTGGGCATCGACGCGGACAACGCGCTGGGCTTCCAGGAGTCCGTTTCCGCCAGCTACATCGGCACGGTGGACACCAACGCCGCCGTGCTGTCGGCGGCCGTGCCGTTCGGCTACAACACGTTCAGCTATACCGGCTCGCTCTCGGAGTACCAGAGCGCCATCGCCGACACGGCGCTGCTCTACGGCCGCAGCCTCGGCCACACGCTGGGCTGGAACCGCGTGATCACCCGCGACAGGACCGGGCGCCAGGCGCTGGACCTGACGCTGACCTATCGCAAGAGCGAGCGCGAGATCAACAACCTGCAGCTCGACCCCCAGCGCCTGACCGTGCTGCGCGCGGCCTGGAGCGGGCTGCGCCGCTTCGCCGCCAACGGGCAGCCCGGATACGCCACGGCGGAGGCCGGCATCTCGCGCGGCCTGACCTCCCTGAACGCGACCCGCGATCCGTCGGACATCCGCGCCGACGAAGCCCACGCGCAGTTCACCAAGCTGGACGCCAGCGCCACACTGCAATTGCCGCTGCCGCGCCTGTCTGGCGGCGCGCAACTGGCCTGGCGCGCGCAACTCGCCGGCCAGTGGGCCAACGTCGCGCTGTTCGGCTCCGAGCAGATCTACGCGGGCGGCATGAGCACCGTGCGCGGCTTCCGCGAAGGCGTGATCGCGGGCGACCGCGGCGCCTACCTGCGCAACGAGCTGGCCTGGGCCAACGCCCCGGCGCTGGCCGGCGTGCGCATGGAACCCTATGTGTTTCTCGACGGCGGCCAGGCCGCCTATGTGGCAACGCGCAACTGGCAGTCCGTCGCCGGCACCGGCCTGGGGCTGCGCCTTTCCGCCCAGTGGGCCAGGCAGGTCTTCACCAGCGAGCTGATGCTCGGCATGCCGCTGGCGCAGCCCGCCTATCTGGGCACGAAGAGCGCGCTGGTGCTCGCCACCCTGAACTGGACTTACTGAACCCACGCTTTATCGGCTATCCCAAGGACCCGTCATGCAAGCACAGATCCGCCTCGTTCGCCTTACTCGCCTTACTCGCCTCGTTGCCGCCAGCGCGCTGGCCTGCGGCCTGCAGGCCGCGCAGGCCGCCACCGTCAACGGCGTGGCCGTGACCGACGAACAGGTCACGCAGGCCATGCAGCAGATGCGCATCGCCGACGCGCCGCAGGCACGCGAAGCCATCAAGCAGCAGCTCATCGCGCGCGAGCTGTTCCGCCAGGAAGCGGCCAAGGACAAGACGCTGGAGACGCGCCCCGAAGTCCAGGCCGCGCTGCGCGAGGCGCGCAACAACATCCTGACCCAGGCCTGGCTCAAGGACAGGATCAAGCCCGCGCCCGTCACCGACGAGCAGGTCAGGCAGCGCTACGACGCCATCGTCGCCAGCCTGGGCGAGAAGGAATACAAGGCCCGCGTGATCGAAGTCGCGGACGATGCGGCCGCCGGCAGCGCGCTGGCCCGCATCAAGAGCGGCGAGGACTTCGGCAAGGTCGCGCAGGCGGTCAGCCTGGCGCCCTCCAGGGCCAGCGGCGGCGCCATGGAATGGATCAGCTTCAAGGTGCCGGCGCAGGAGGGGCAGACCCAAAGCCTGCCACTGCCGCTGGCGCAGGCCATTGCGGCGCTGCCCGCCGGGGCGGTCAGCGCCGCGCCCATTGCCTGGAACGACCACCGCTTCCTGGTCAAGGTCGATGAAGCGCGGCCGACCCAGGTCCCGGCCTACGAGGCCGTCAAGCCCGGCATCCAGCAGGCCTTGCAGGCGCAGGCGCTCGAGCGCGCCACCACCGCGCTGGTCACGCAGTTGCTGACCAAGGCAAAGATCACCCAGTAAGGCGATCCGGCGTCGCCCCAGCGCAGGCGGCGAGCGGGACCAGCAGGCAGAACGAACAAGAAGACAGCCAGAACCGACCATGCACCACGACCGACCGGCCACGCCATCCACCGACACGCAGCAACCCATGCCGCCGCTCGCCGCCACCGGCGCCGCCGCCGCCGACGCGCTGTCGCTTGCCGAACGCGGGCGCCGCAGCGTGCTGGCGCGCGCGGTGGCGGGGCTGGTCGCCATGACCTTGTGGCTTGGCCCCATGCAGGTCACGTTGCAGCAGGCGCAGCAGGCCGCCGGCGTGCTGGCCGCGGGCGCGGTGGAACTGCAGGCGCCGGCGGTGCATGCGGGCGCGGTACGGCAGAGCTTGCTGCGCTGGGCGGTCGCCCACCTGCCGGTGATGCTGCGCTTCGGCCCGGCGCAGGCCTACGCCGCGCCGATCACGGACCCCAGCGCCCCGGTACGCTTCACCCCCACCATCACCAGCACCACCGGCCCCGGCGCGCCGCAGGGCGGCGTGCCCGTGGTGGGCATCACCACGCCCAATGCGCAGGGCATTTCGCTGAACCAGTACCGCGCCTTCGTGGTCGACCCGGTCGGCCTGATCCTGAACAACAGTGCCACCGGCGGCGGCAGCTTCCTGGGCGGGCAGGTCGGCGCCAACGCCAACCTCGCCGCGTCGGGTCCGGCCAGCCTCATCATCAACCAGGTCACGAGCCAGTCGCCGGCGCAGATCAACGGCACCGTGGAAGTGTTCGGCGCGCCGGCCGGGCTGGTGATCGCCGCGCCGGGCGGCGTCTACGCCAGCGGCGCCGGCTTCACCAACACCACGCAGGTCACGCTGACCACCGGCACGCCCCAGTTCTTCACGGCCGGCGGCGCGCCGACCAGCTTCGACACGGCGGCCGCGGCCGGCTTCCTGGTGCAGGGCGGGCGCGTGCAGATCGCCAACCCGGCGCCGGGCAACGCCAATGCGTCCGGCATCGAAGGCACGGTCGGCAACATCAGCCTGATCGCGGAGTCGATCGGCATCGACGCGGCCCTGCACGCCGGCAACCAGATCAACCTCGTGGCGGGCCGGCAACTGGTCACGCCCGACGCGGGCGGCTTCGCCACGTCCGCCGCGGGCGCCAACAACGCGGCCACGAACAGCGCCGCCACCGGCGGCCTGGCCATCGATGCCACCGCCTTCGGCGCCATGAACGCCGGCCAGATCAAGATCGTCAGCACGGCCGCCGGGCTCGGCGTGCGCGCCGATGGCAGCCTGGCGGCATCGTCCGGCAACCTGACGCTCGATTCGGCAGGCAACCTCAAGGTGGGCAACACCTACGCCAAGCAGCAGGCCGCGCTCACCGCCGCCGGCGCGGTCGCCGCCTCGGGCAATGGCCTCGGCGAGGCCGGCTACAGCATCAAGGCGGGCACGGACGCCACGCTTGGCGGCACGCTCGAATCCGGCCGCGCCTTGTCGGTGGCGGCCGGCGGCTCGATCACCGGCGCCGGCGGCGCGAAGGCGCAGGACGCCGTGACCCTGGCCGCGGGCGGCAGCGTCGATATCGGCGGCGTGGTCAGCGGCGCGCAGGTGGCGGTGCAGGCTGACGGCAACGACGGCCGCGGCGACATCCGGCTGCGCGGCGACGTCACCTCGCCCGGCCAGATCCAGCTCCTAGCCGCGCGCGACACCACCATCGACGGCAACGCGATCTCCGCCGGCGACCTGAACCTGTCCACCCGGCGCAACCTGACCATCAACGGCGCGGCAGGCAGCACCTCCGGCAACGTGGCGCTGACCGGTGTCACCGGCAGCGTTACCACGGCCGGCAATGTCGTGTCGCCCGGCACGCTCACGGTGAACGCCGGCACCGACGTCAACCTTGGCGGCGAAGTGACGGCTACCGGCCCGGTCAGCGCCACGGCGCAGGCAGGCAGCATCACGACCAGCGGCCAGATCGCCAGCAACGCCGACCTGAGCCTCACCGCCGCGCAGGATGTCATGGTTGGCGGTCAGGCGCAGAGTGCGGGCAAGACCACCATCACCGCTGGCGCCGGCACTGTCACGATCGCCGGCGCGCTTACCAGCAACGGCGACACCGCGATCTCAGCGGGGCAGAACGCGACTGTGGCGGGCGACCTGGCCAGTGGCGGTAACACCACGATCCAGGCGACCAACGGTTCCGCCACGGTCAGCGGTGCGCTCCTGAGCATGGGGGACACCAGGGTCGGTGCCGGCAAGGACGCGAACCTCTCGGGCAGCGTGCTGAGCGTTGGCAACTTGATCGCGACGGCGGGCCAGATGCTCACCGTTGGTGCCCTGCCGTGGGTGGGCGGCAACGCGACGCTGCACGGCACCGATATCCTGCTCGGCTCGGCGGCAGGGCAGTCCAACACGATCAAGGGCACGCTCGACGTGGCCGCTACGAGTACGCTGACGCTACTGGGCGATACCCAGGCGACCCATGTCACGCTGGCAGGCCAGTCAGTAAGCAACGCGGGAACAACCGTGGCGACCGAGGCACTGACCGTCAACGGGGGCACCATCACGAACATGGCTACCGGGGCGCTGGTCGGCAACGCGATCAACGTGAGCGCGGCCGATCTCGTCAACCGGGGCACGCTCGGCGGCCAGACCACTAACGTTGCCGCCACAAACAGCCTGGACAACGCCGGTGGCTTGATCGTTGGCGCGCAAAGCCTGAACATTGCCACGGGCGCACTCGCCAGCAACCTGGGTGGGATGCTCTTCGCAGGGGACCTCACGGGCCAAGCCCCCACGGCAGGCGATCTGACGCTCACCGTGACCGGTGGCAATGGCAGCTTCAACAATGCAGCCGGTCAGATCCTCGCTGGCAACAATTTGACGCTCAACGCGCTGAACCAGACCTTCGATCCGTCGGCGGCTAGCGCCGGGGCGCTGAACGCCAATGGCATCCTGATCCTCGCCGCGCAGTCGATCCACAACACCGGTACGTGGAATGTGTCGAGCCCGAGTGTCGTGCTAGACGGCGCGCAAGGCGTCAGCAATACCGGCACGATCCAAAGCGCAAGCGCCCTGAATCTGTCCACGGGGGGCACGTTTGCCAACAGCGGCCAGATCGTGGGTGGCAGCAACCTGAGCGTTGCAGCTGGCGCGCTGGCCAACACGGGCACGGTTCACGCGGATGGCGACCTAGCACTGTCTGGTAACACGGTCAACGCGGGCGTGGTCGAGGCACTGGGCAACGTCAATATCAGCGGCTCTGACTACGACAACCGTGGCGGTACGACGCAGGCCGGGAAGGACCTGAGCGCCAACCTCTCCGGCACACTGAACAATACCGGCAGCGTGATCGGGGCCGTCGGCAACGTCAACCTCCAGGCCGACCAGATCATCAACGACCAGGCCTCCGCCACGTCGCAAACGAGCACCAGTCAGACTACCAATGCGGCGCTGCTGCTCAATAACGTCATTGGCACCTCTACCTCGTATATGTGGATGCATATCGGGCCGACCATCGATAACTATGGTCTGGTGCCGTCGACCAAGAGCTTTACCCTTGGTGACCTGCTTTCCCCGCTGGGTGCGGCGGCGAGTACGGCGACCACGGTCACGCTGGAACAGGTGAGCCTGCCCGATGCGGACGGTAACATGGTGAGCGGCTGGCAGGTCGTGGCGACTCCTAGCGGCCACGCCCCCACGCAGACCCTGACCCTGCCGACCGTCACGCAGCTTGGCACGACGCAGACCGCCGGCACGTCGGGGCAGATCGTGGCGGGCAAGGCACTCGTGATCACGGCCAATACGCTGTCCAATCAGGGTGGCCAGATCAACGCGGGCGGGGATGCCTCGCTCAACGTCCAGACATTGAAGAATGGGGCCGTGGCACCGGCGCTCATCGGGCAGACCGGCAATCTGGTCGATCTTGCCAGCCTGTCGTCGTTTCTGGCGGCGCTGGCGGCCCTGCCCGGCGGGGTGATCGCACCGGAAACCCAGGTCTTGTGCCCTTCCAACCTTGGGAATTGCCCCCTGCCGCCGATCAGCTATGTGGCCAATCCGAACGCGACGCCGGCCTCTGTCACCAGCACCACGTCCCTGTTCTTGCCAACGGGCCAGATCTCGTCGTTGGGAAACCTGACGTTGACGGGCCAGGGGGATCTGACGAATGCCGGCAATCTGGCAGCCTTGGGTAATCTCCGGATTACCACGCCGGGCACCTTCACCAACCAGGGGGCCTATGCCAGCAACATGACGACGACGGCGGGCTGTGTCGCCGGCGCGACGACCTGCAACAACCCCAATCCGCATGTTGATGATCTGACCTGGCAACAACAGAACAACACGGTGGCGGCTGGTCAGACGCTGACCGTCAACGCGGCAAACATCCAGAACCTGAACGGGACGCTCGCCGCACAGGGCAACGTGAGCCTGACGGCCGGCAGCACGGTGACCAACCAGGCCGGCACCATCCAGTCGCTGGGTGGCGATGTATCGATCACGGCGCCGACCCTGGTCAACAAGACCATGGACCCGGTGACGCTGCACAAGGACTACGGCAACCTGAATCCGCCGTATGCCGGTGGCTGCAACGGGGGCGGTACCTACAAGGAAAGCAACTGCAGCGCCGACGAGACCGTGGCGGCCGGGCCGGCCGGCGCGATCTCGGCTGCGCGCGATGTGAACCTGTCCGGGACGACGCTGGCCAACAACGGAGCGCTTATCTCGGGCGGGCGCAACGTGACGGTCAACATGACCGGCGCCGTGGACAACACCAGCGTTGCCCAGAACGCGAACTGGGCCGGCCTCTGGGTAGAGCAGACAGGTGAGTTCAGCTCGGACAAGCGCCACGGCACTGGCGGTACGGCGGTGCTGGGCAGCCAGGAGTCGCTGATCCGGGCCAGCAATGTGCTGACAGTGACCGCCGGTGGCCAGATCCAGAACACCGGCAACCTGATGGGCGGCCAGATAGACATGACGGGTGCGGCGCTGCTCAACGGCTATACCAGCCCGAACCAGCCGACCCCGCCAACGACCACCCCGCAGCAGGTGATTTCATTGGCACCGCCCGCGGGGCCGACCAGCACCTTGCCCATCACGCGACCGGTGAACAATCCGATCTCGCCGTGGCAGTTCAACCCCGTGATCGTGACTACGCCCGGCGCGCCCACGACGGACGGCCCGAAAACGATCAACTGGCACTTTACCTCGATGCTGGATGGCAATCCGGTCACCGCACCCTCGGGCACCACCGACCGCGCGCAATACCTGAGCCTGAGCCTGGCGACAGCCGTGCTGGCCGGTGTCACGCCCGACAGCTTGCTAGCGCAGTTGCCGGCCGAACTGCGCCCCGGCAATGTGAGCTTCTATTACGACCCGTACACGGAGGATCAGAAGCTGCAGCAGGCAGCACTACAACAGACCGGCAAGGACAGCTTCATCAATGGGCTGGCGTGGGACAGCCAGAATCAACTGTCGGTGACTGACCAGGAGAAACTGGTCCTGTATCGCAACGCGGCGGACTATGCGAAGGCACACAACATCGCGCTGGGCACGGCGCTCACCCAGCAACAGATCAACGAACTCGACAGGCCGCTGCTGTGGTACGTCGAGCAGGCGGTACCTGACCCGAGTTGCAGCCGCGTGGCAAGCGATGCCTGCCCGACGGTCAACGCGCTGGTGCCGCAGGTCTACCTGCCCGAAGGCTACGCCCAGGCACTGACCAAGCCCACCGGCGGCAGCATTGCGGGCGACAACATCAAGCTGGACATCGAAGACCAGCTACGCAACACCGGCACGGTGACGGCCACCGACACGCTGCAGGTCAAGGCCGGCAGCATCGAGATCGGCCCGAACGTGGTGGACATCGGCACCTCGGCGTACAAGGCGCAAGGCGGCTGGAACGAGATCACGGGCACGGTGGTGCAGCCCGGCGGGTTCATGAGCGCGATGCACATGGACATCGAGACCGAGCGCATCCATGCGGTAAACGACGCATTCCTGATCCGCAACGCCGACGGCACGGTTGACGAAGCCGCGACGCTGGCGCTGGTGAACCAACTGAAGGCCAACCTCGGGTTGAGCTACACCGAGGATACGGTCAGCGACGATATTCATACGCGGTTTATCAAGGAGAAGAAGGGGTTTGGGATCCTTGGCCAGATCGTCATGATGGTGGCGGCTGTGGCGCTAGCCGTGGTAACTGCTGGTGCCGCTAGCGCGGCGATTGCCGCAGCGCAGATTGCAGCCGCCGAGGCAGGTATGGCCACGCTGATCGCCACGGGATCGATTATCGAGGCGACGGCCGCCGGCGGCCTTCTTGCTAGTTCGGCATTTGCTGTTGGTGGCATGGCAAATCTCGCCATTGCTGGCGCGCTCGGTAGCCTGGCGTCCAGCGCGGCAATCCAACTCGGAACGAGTGGAACGATTGATCTTGGACAGTGGGCGACAGCAGGTCTTGCGGGAGCGGTAACTGGAGGTCTTGCAGGGTACTTCGGGTCCAGCTACGGTGTTGACCGGCTACTGGCGTCCGGTGCCGCTGGTTGTGGTACCGCCGCTATACAGGGGGGCGACTGCGCGTCAGGGGCCATGACGGGCTTTGCGACGGCTGCTGTCGCTTGGGCGGCCGATGCAATGCGTCAGGACCAGATTGAATCGTCTCAGCGATTCAAGGGTGTCTACGACACGGAGAACAAATCCAGTACGCTTACCTCCAATGCGACTGGACCTAGCGCCGGTATAGACGGTGATGGGATGAAAATTGCCGGAACACGTGTCAGCATCGACGATCTGCAGAAATACGGAACGGTTGTAGCGCGGCCGGATGGCGCATGGGATTTCACGGGAACTACTAACTTGGACACGGGAAAGCCGTGGACATTGGAGCAAGCACTCAACAATGAAGGGGGGCTGACGGGAGGGTTCCAAGGACTAGAAGGCACGCTTGCAAAATCGCCATACTTGCCAGGCACATTTACCGACAAGGTGTTGGAGTCTTTTGCTGGGCCGCATGATTTCCTTGGTAGCCTTACTGCTTACGACAGCCTTGGCAATCTGAAGGAGGGTATGACGTCATTCCAGCGCATGATGTTCGAAATCCAGACGGATATTGACATCCCGTTGGCGGCGCCTTTCGCCGCAGTCACATTGCTGAATCAATATGGCATCGATTGGTCGATATTCCGTAACCAAGCTCAGCAGTCGAAGGATGAAAAATGAATAGAGTGGCATTAATTCCGATGTTACTCGCCCTAGCCTGTGTTGGGTGTCTCCATTCACCCAAAAATTACCCGGGCGGAGGTGGTGACAACATCAATCCTAGCGATTATGCGGCCAAGACCTGTCCGAATCTCAGTGGCAACTATGAAACCCTTGGAGAGCTATTGGATGGCGATGCTACAACCCGGAGATTATCCAAGTCGATGCGAATCGAATATGTTTTCCCTTTCTCAAATGAGGAGGATTTGCGTAGAATTCGGGCTGCCGCGCGAACGGAAAATGGACGCATTCAAACTCCCATTACGGCTCAGGTCGAATTGGTTAGACCGAGAGTTCTCAAGTTAAATTTAATCTATCCAGGTGGGAAAGTTGCGAACAACGAATTCTCGTTTGAGAATGTAAATAGATTTGTCTGTACCGGTGAAAACGGAAAAATCATTTGGGGAGGGGCTAGCGAAGGTGGGCGCTCAGAGTTTGGTCCTAATTCAACGGACTCCGTCGTAATGCTGTATTTGGATGATAAAGGAAATATAATCAGTGAGGAATCTACACAGGTTCACATGAGTCTGCGCCTCGGCGCAATTCCCGTGGGGACAGCCAAATATTTCTCTATCTATCGATTCAAACGGCTACCCGAATGAAAACGCCATTTCCTCTCTGATTTCGACGCTGTGGACTTGCTGCAGGAGCTTGCCTGGTGCTTCTGGCCTGATTCCAAGAGCGGCAGAGTAATTGTCATTGACTATGGCAAGATCAAACAATGAGCGAAATTGAAATGAGCGAATACGAGCAACGTCAGTTGGGGCTGATGCGTGACTTCCTTGTTGATTACACATGTCATGGGATCTCGCTGAAACATCCGATCGATGTGATGGAGGGGCTATTGTTGTGCGTTCCCGACTTTCCCCTTAACTGACGTACGGAATTCCATGAACATTGGTTCTCGTTGGAACAAGCTCGGGAAATAGTGCCAGATCGGGGCGAAGATGTGTCTGATTTTGCCACGGAAATTGACGCTGCCATTGCTATCTCAAACAAGGAGATTAATTTCTTGGGGGGGCGAAATGAAATGAAGATAAAGAATATAAAAGAGATCATTGAATGTTCGTTTGGGCTATGGATTTCAGTATTGTTCAGTGCTATTAGTGGCTGGAATCCAGGGATATCGTTCCAAGAACAAAAGGGCGAATTTTTATATTTATTGGAAGAACTTCTCAAGGAAGGGCGGGTAAAATTCTGTCCTCCAAATGAACTGTGGCGTGATGGTTATGATATTTGGGATGTTGATGTTAAGACCATCCTTCAATATTTGCGGTCGCGCTGGCCGGATGCGGCGAGGTCAGAGAACGATATCGTCCTGGCCGAATATTTTTACGATATGCCGGCCATTCTATGGGTTTCCGAAGATGGAACGCTACACGGGTCATAGTTCTTGCACTTAACGCTGCGACCGCCTAGATGGGTACGCTGAAGAGCGTTGGTCTCTTGGGCATGATGAGATCTGTGGATGGTGATGCTGCGATAGTTAATGGCGGGACCTATTTGCAGGTTGCTGGCGGCGGAGCGACTTGTATGGTCGAGAGGCTCGATGCTAAGGCGGGAAGACGTAGGCGCGCATATCATGATGCGTCGAACGCAGCGTATCCGGATGGCACGTTACTGGTCTTTCGTGCAGGATAGATCAAAATGCTGTCCGACGAATGGTTCAGAGCAGATCAGGTGGCAGAGATCTTTGTGGTTTTTTTGAATCAGTTGCCTGAACCTGAATACCTAAGGTGGAGATATGTACCAGGGTTCTGATCGCCATGACCCATGCGAAAGAGACTGGCGGGCGTCTGGGCTGCGGCTAGGCCCTGCAAACCGAGTTGGAATACGCTCGATGGACCCAGGTTTGAGCGCGTGATCGATTTAGGTCGAAGTATTGGAATAGATAAATTCTCAGGGGGATCACCCACGTCCGTCATCACGGTACTTACTGATCGCTTTGGGAATTTAGTGACAGTAACGCCAGGGAGAATAAAGTGAGACTCATTGGAAGCATGAGTGAGCAGAAGATCCGAGAGGAAATGCTTAAGGGGAAGGATGGGATCTTCTTGGGAGGGGAGGCGCCCCGATTGTTGAATGCGTTGCGTAAAATTTACCCAGGACTGGGTAAGGCCTTTGTGCTTCATTATATACCGGAGCAAGATGCGGATATATATGATGTTTTGGTGGATAAGGATACTGTAATAAATATAGAAATTAATAAGAATAATATTTTTTATAAATTTAAGATTTTTGATGTTAATTATTATTCATTGAAAAATAAATCAAGGATAAAAAATATAAAATTAATGGTGGCCATTGATTTGATGGAGTTGACCGATTGATTTTATGTTGGGGGTTATTGGTAATTGTGTGTTGGTAATGGAGGCATCACCAGATGCCAATATCTAAAATTATCAGGCTGTATGCCAGAAGTCTATTTTCTAGTGTGTCCGGAAGATATAGATCCTTACTGGATGCGGAGTAAATTATTCGCAGTCACGGATCAGCCATTCCTGCATGGAGGATATGTCTGATAGGGTAGGTCGGTGGCTATCAAGGGTTGCTGGTGGCGTTTGGTATCACGGCGATTGTCGGCTATGACGCCTTGGTTAGCGACTATCAGCATTACGTTGGAATTCTTGAGCGTGATCCTGTTCAGATTCAAAGGTTCTTTGCCGCGTACGACCACGCCGCCGCGGCTACCTTTCTCTAAGAATGGGGGTTGATCTTGAGTGACCTATTGAGATTGAATGTACCTAGTGGATACCATTGGCTGCTTACTCGAACTCTCGTGGGCTGCGAGCCTTTTACCCAACTGCAGCCGTGGCACTACTTGCCACCGGAGCAGAGCTTTTGGGCATCTGATCGGTGGTCCGGCATTACGGAGAAACGCTTGCTAACATTTGCGAAAAGGCAAGATTGTGACGACTTGGCGTGTTTCGTTGTCGGAACCAACGGTGCGGCTCAGGGAGTCGCCTTGATTCACGGCTGGACGGCGAATGGCTTTGAGATCTGTGCGGAGTACCCTGACTTCTGGGCGTGGTTGAAACATGTGGTGGAAGACATCGCCGACTGGGCGGCCGTAGGCACCTAATTCCTGGCGAGAGCGGACGGTTGGGCTGGGCTGCAAACAGCGCATAGCCGAGACAGGCGCTGTTCTGGTATGCAGCGAGGCGAACACGAAACCGGCGCTGACCGGTTTCGTCGTCGCTGATGAGGCAGAGTCATCTGTGCGGTTCGAAGTTATGACGGGGGAGAACTCTCCTGTGTCTGGAGGCGTTGCGCTTACGGTTCCAATGGCGAGCCGGATATACCCTTCCCCTTCCCCTTCCCATTTAACGTCGTTGGCGCGTTAACGCATCCCTAGAGTGTTAGGCACTTTGCAGGATGGACGTGGCGTGAATGAGCGTGAGCATGGCGAAAACAACGAAGTGCAGGCCGGCCAGGGTTTCGGGCAAGCGCTCATAGTCGCATGCGAGTCTGCGAAATCGATTCGCCGAGCCGAAGCTGCGCTCCACGACCCATCGCCTGGGCAGGGGAACGAATCCCTTCTTGGAAAAAGTGAGAATAATGAATTTCCGATCTCTTGAAATTGTTGTCGGGAAAAAAGTCGTGGATGCGGACCTGACTCCGCAGGATGGCGGTCTCGTGTTTGAAGGTGGGATTACTTTAAATATATACAATCGTTACACAGTATTCGATCGAAATCAGGTAGCAGTAGGGAAGATTTTGGTCGGGGCGATTGTTACAAAGGTCGAGGAAGAAAATGATCATATCTTCATCATTTTTGGCGAGGAAATAAAGATGGAAATAGATTTAGCCGATGATGCGTATTCTTCTCCGGAGGCTATGCAACTTCGGGTTCCGGGTAAATCTATAGTTATATGGAATTGAACGGCTTCTCAGGTAATTATTGCGTAGTTGGTGTCGTTGGCCGGCGAATCTTGGTCGAGCGAATTTTACAGAGAAGAATGAGCTTGAGAGGCGTGGGTCGGTCCGGGATACCGTATTTCGAGCGATGGCTCGTCATGGGTAAGTAGTGATGGTCTTCGAATTTATCGCCCGCCATCGGCCAAACCGAACAGTTCTTATGCCACAACTGGTGTGCAGGCTAATTTCGAATCGAAGCTGACACCCGGAAGCAGACCAATTAGTAATGGACATTTAAATATCACACCATGAAAGCCGAAATAAAATCATTATATTCTCTGCATTTAGAGGGAAAATTGATAAACTACTGGCCGGATGACGTGTCGAACTTCGGTACGTGGATTCGAGCTTATATTGGTCCCCAAGGCGAGGCGGGTTCAGAGGCATTCGATATTCATGTTTGTACGCCGGAATGGCTTAAGGCGCAATGTGCTGCCCTAGGGCCGATATGGGGCAGGCATATGCTGATTGTCGATGCCTATAGTTACGATGCCATCAAGGCAATTATTGAGGGCTACATAGTGAACAGCGAGAGTGATTGCTGGTCGACGGTGGCCGCCAAGTTGAGCCGAATTGGTGCATGGGAATTTGAGGATTATCAGTCTTGATGACTGTATAGTGGTCTTCATTTGGCACACCCCGGGATTTGAAGCAAGGCTGGATTGCACTTGGGATGGAGTTGATTCCCAAGTTGATCTCCGGATAGCCGAACAAAATAATAATGCAGCGGCGGCGTTTATTTGCTTAGAAAGTGGGGTGAATGACGTCTTTGTGCTTACCGCACCTTCGATCATGAGGTGGTAACTCACATCGCTCGGCACCTTTACCTCTGTGCGGCTAGACCCGACCTGCCGGCTTCGAGAGTTACATCATGGGGCGATGCGACGTGGTTTCACGTAGCTTGCGGACGATCTGGCATTGAAGATGGCGAAACCTGTTGTCTCAGACACAAAACTTAGCGGTTTAATCGATGACTTGTATCGTGATGGTGCGAAAATCGTCACGGGAAGCACAGCGGACGCTGTTCGCTGCGAAACCCAGACTGGCATTCCTGTCGGTGGTGTGCTCCATACCCAAAAGGCGCAAGACTACTCGACTGCTCTGCAAAAATGGTTGGATTCGAATCCAAATGCTCCGTTTGGAGATCGTTCAGCAGATCAGAACGTCTTACGGGATCTTCAAAATTCTTTGGGAGGAAAATAATGCGTACCTGGCAAGAGTTCGTTGCGGAACTGGCCCAATGCAATGTGCTCAGTTCGGCCAGGATGCTGGCCCTTGAAGAATGGGGGGAGGATATCCCCACTACAGTCTTGTTTGGGAAACTTGGCAAAGCTCTCGCCGATCATGTTGAAGAACTTGATCTTGAAAGCAGAACGCATATCTTCCAAATCATCGAGAGTGGTCTTGCAAGCAGCAATGTGGCGCTCAAGGAATTTGTGGCGACGGGTTTACTAGAGGCCTTTTATTTGCGAGTCTCTGGTGTTTCTGGTCATTGGAATCGAACTAGAGATTATCTCGGTCCTCTATCCACTGCTTATCTGGTGGAGTGGGGAGGGATAAATTCTTGACGCAGAAGAATCGAACCCGACCACAGTTGGGGTTACGGATCTTGCGAGAATAATAGAAAATCTGTGAAGGACGGGACCCGTGACCGTATCAATATCCTTGTCGTACTTGATTAACCCAGCAAGGGCGGAATTGTCACTGCGTTTTCAGCGAACGTTCCGAGGAGCACGAAGTGAAAGTCGATACTAATCGCTATGCAAATATTGAGAGGCTGCTTCGTGAGGCGTTAGTGCATGTTAATTTAGAGATTTCTGAAATTGACCGAGCAGATGTCGCGGAGTATCTCGATTACGGCGAGTATGGGGTCGCATATGAGCTACTGGTCGTCGTTCTCGAAAAGCAGAAAATAAGTCTCCCAGACTCTTTGCGTCAAGCAGGAAAAGAAACGGGCATGCAGCAATAATGCACTGAACGAGCGGCGATGAGTTCAGTTTCGACCGGGCTCATCGTTTTTTGGGAGGCTGCGTGGGCTATTGGCATACGAGCGTATGCGCGGTTCATCCGGACGATGCGGACCTTGTGGATACCAAGAGTATCGACACGCAAGTCCGGCAGGTAGAAGCCACCAGCGATGCTGGCACAGATGGCCAATCCGATGGCAGAGCAAACACTGAGGTGGCTACCACAGTCGCAATGGTACGGTGTAAATCAAACTGGAGTTCAAGTTCCGGGTATGCCAGGCGGGACTACCTTTAACGATCTGGCTGAGGGACAATTGGTGCGAAACAAGCTACCTCCAACCGGGACGTCTAATTTACCAGCGAGGTCAAAATGATGAAGGCAGGCGTGGCATCGAAGTTCTCGACCCATACGAGTGGCTTCCAGGGCATGGTGAGAATGCGGTAAAAATTCGTACAGAAGGAACTGATCTGATAGCCACGGTAGTGTATGACTGTGATGCGGGGATACGTGAGCGGGAGTTGAGGTTCACTTCAGTCTGTTCTTTTTACTCACAGGTATTTCCGGGGCCGTCGATGCTCGAAGTCGAGGGAGGGCAGGTGGCATTGCTTTTGCGGGGGTTACTGGTCGAGTACCCTGATTCAGAAGCCGCGATGGCCTGGAGCAAGCATTTTGGAGAACCTAGGGTAGTTCGACACTACAGTATCGTGTTTTTGGCGGAAAACCTTTTGTTAGTTGTACTGGCGGGAAACGCCTTGCTTAATGAATCGACTAGCAGATTATGAGAAAGAATTCAGCTGGGACGAAATCGGTGAGCCAAACCTTGTTCTCCGCTAGAAAGAACTTAAAGCCGCACCGGTGCATTTGCAGGGCCTGAACTTCCAAAGCCGCAGGTTTACCGTGGCGTTTCCCGACAGCGATTGCTGTCGTATGTCGGTTGGCCTAGCTAGGCGGCGCGCTTGAAAAATCACCATACTTACCAGGCACATTTACCGACAAGGTGTTGGAGTCTTTTGCTGGGCCGCATGATTTCCTTGGTAGCCTTACTGCTTACGACAGCCTTGGCAACCTGAAGGAGGGCATGACATCATTCCAGCGCATGATGTTCGAAATCCAGACGGATATTGACGTCCCGTTGGCGGTGCCTTTCGCCGCAGTCACATTGCTGAATCAATATGGCATCGATTGGTCGATATTCCGTAACCAGGCACAGCAAAAAAAGGACAAAAAATGACGCGAGCTAAGTCATGTATTGTGGGGCTGGCTCTTAGTTGTACTGCTTGTTTCCATTCCCCGCCGAACTACCCAGGTGCTGGAGGCAACAATCTTGATCCGGCAGAGTACGCGGCTGCACGTTGCCCGAATCTCAGTGGGCGATATGAAGGGATGGGTGAACTCATTGAAGGGGATGCAACAGCAAAACAAGGGGAGAGGAGCTGGCGGCTATCAAATGTTTTTCCCTTCCGGGACACTCGTCAATTGAAAGACGTGCTAGCTACTTCCCAGTCAAGCGACGCTCGGTACCTCCCCCTTATTTACGCAAAAGTGAGGATGAGAGAGCGTCTTGTGACACTCGATCTGCAATATGAGGGCGGAAGATCTATTGAGTACGTTTCGTCCTTTGAGAACAAGGGCAGATTTGTCTGCACTGGCGAGAATGGAATCATTTCTTGGGGAGGGTCAAGTGATGGGGGGCGATCTGAGTTTGGGCCAAATCGCTCCGATTCTGTCGTCACTTTGTACCTGGATCCCTCTGGAAATCTCATCTTTGAACGTGGCATGCAAGTCCACATGAGTCTGCGCCTCGGCGCAATTCCCGTGGGGACAGCCAAGTACTTCGCTATCTATCGATTCAAACGGCTACCCGAGAGTATGAAATAAGGATCCACCTGTAATCCGTACATCAAAGTCCAGAAACTGCGGCCAGCCGCGCTAGAGCAGACTGGACAATGGAATCAAAGCGCAGGGGCGTGCCTGGCTGCTGACGGTGTGGTGTTCATAGGCAAGAGACGCGGCCCGCGGCCGCGCCTCTCACCTCGGCGCTAGTACATCCCCTGAATCCGACCGACAGCCAGATCCAACTGCGCCTTCTGCGGCAAGAGCAGCGCATGCAGCCCGAGGCCAAATGTCGAGTCTTCACGCTGCTGGTCAAGCATGGCAAGGACCGACTCCAGCGCCGCGCTGACGCGCAACAGCGCATCGCAGCTTTCGAGCGTGGCGTCGCGCACGGTATCGCCGAGCGCGCCGAGTTCGGCTGTGATCTCTGAAAAGACCGGCCCGACGCGCGGCGCGTCGGGGGCGGCCATCAAGATCAGTTCCGCGACGAGATCCCGGTATCGCGAGGCCGTGAGGGTTGGAGTTTCGGTGCTGGGCGGATTGTGTTGCGTCGATGCTGGCGCGGGATTGGCGCCGGTGCCGATGTGGTCAGGGAAAGTGGTATGGATTTGCATGAGACCTCCGTGTATGGGTGGGAGGCGTGCATGACAGGCTGCTAAACCCGGTCGCCCGTTGTTTTGGATGACGAGCCGATTCTTCGCGATCAGCGAAGGGCTGTCAATACAACCGCGCAAGCAGAATGTTAACTTGTGCTGCCGTCCCGCCCCCTGAACGAAGCCCACACACGCCATCCCCGCACGTCACTACATCCCACCCGCCTGCGCCCTCAACAACCCCACAAACGCCTGCGCCTGACGGCTCGGCGTATCGAAGCGAGAGCGCACCAGGCTTAGCGTCAGCGGAATGTGTTCGCGCAGCGGCCGCACCACGGTGCCGGGCCAGCCGGCGCGGCCGACCGAGAATTCGTCGACGATGGCCAGGCCCACGCCGGCGCGGACCAGCGCGCAGGCGATCTCGGCGCGTTCGATGTCGGCGCGCGCGCGCCACTCGACGCCGGCTTGCGCGAACGCCGCCGCCATCAACTGCCCGAACGGGATCTGGCGCGCGTAGAGCACCAGCGGGTGGGCGGCGACCTCGGCCAGCGTCAGCACTGGCGATGCGGCGAGCGCGTGCCCTTCGGGCAGGATGCAGACCATGCGGCCCTGCGCGAACGGTTCCACCACGAGGTTCGGATGTTCGATCGGCAGCACCGACACCGCCAGTTCGGCCTTGCGGCCGAGCAGCTCGAGCGCCATGTCGGCCAGCAGGGTGGTGCGCATGGTGAGCCGGACCTGGGGATGGGCGTCGAGGAAGGCGGCCATGATGGGCGGCAGGAAGTTCAGCGCGAGGCTCGGGCTGGAGCAGATCTTGAGCACGCCCTGGGGGTTGGTGGCGAGGTCGCGCGCGAATTCGTCGATGCGCAGCGCTTCTTCGTAGAGCGAGCCGACTTCCTGGAACAGCAGTTGCGCTTCGGCGGTCGGCCGCAGCTTGCCCTTGACGCGTTCGAACAGCCGCAGGCCGAGGCTTTGCTCGGTGTAGGCGATCAGCCGGCTCACGGCGGGCTGGGAAATGCACAGCAGGCTGGCGGCGCCGTTCATGGAGCCGGTCAGCATGACGGCCCGGAAGACCTCCATTTGTCTGAGTTTGAAGCGCATCGATAACAGATGGTTATAACCCACAATCACAAGAGCATACGACAAGTCACGGCAAAACCCATACGATCTGGAGCACGTGCCGGGATACGGACGGCAAAAAAGACATAGGAAGAGAGGAGACCACATGCGCCGCAAGATCGGCTTTATCGGCCTGGGAATGATGGGCTTGCCGATGCTCGAAAACCTGGCCACGGCCGCGGACCTGGAGATCCGGGCCTTCGACACCGCCGAGGCGCCGTTCGCGCGGCTCGCCGGCCATGCCGCCTGGGGCAGCACGCTCGCGCGCGCCACGGCGCTGGAGGCGCTGGCCGGCTGCGAGGTCGTGATCACGATGCTGCCGAACAGCCCGATCACCAACGCGGTCGTTGCCGGGGAGGGCGGCCGCGCGGGACTGGCGAACATCCTTGCCGCGGGCGCCACCGTGGTGGACATGGGTTCGTCCAACCCGGCCGATACGCGCCGCCTTGCCGCCACGCTGGCCGGGCGCGGCATCGCGCTGGTCGACGCGCCGGTCTCGGGCGCGGTGGCCAAGGCGCGCGCCGGCACGCTGGCGATCATGGCCGGCGGCGATCCGGCGCACGTGGAGCGCGTGCGCGCGCTGCTGGAGCACATGGGCGAGACGCTGATCGTGACCGGCGCGGTCGGCTCCGCGCACGCGATGAAGGCGCTCAACAACTACGTCTATGCGGCCGGATTGCTGGCCGCATCCGAGGCACTGCTGATCGCGCAGCGCATGGACCTCGACGCCGGTATTTTCGCGAGCGTGCTCAACGCGTCGAGCGGCCGCAACGTGGCCACGGAAACCAAGCTGGCGCAGTTCATCATCCCGGGCACGTTCAACGCGGGCTTCGCCATGCGGCTGCAGGCCAAGGACCTTGCCACGGCCGCGGGGCTGCAGGCGCTGGCGGGCGTCGAGGCGCCGCAACTGTCGCTGTGCGCGTCGCTGTGGCAGCAGGCCGCCGGGGCGCTCGACCCGCGCGCGGACAACACGGAGATCATCCGCTACCTGGACAAGCAGGCGTAGCACGGGCGGCCTCGCGCCGCCACGACAAGAACACAAGAGCACAAAAGCATAAAAGCACAAGAGGAGACAACAACATGAGCATTTACCGAGGCATTGCCGCCGCGGCAATCGGCCTGGCTTTCAGCATGGGCGCGCTGGCCGGCGGTTATCCCGAGCGGCCGATCCGGATGGTGGTGCCGTTCCCGGCCGGCAGCATCACCGACGTGGTTGCGCGCGCGCTGGCCGAGCCGATGTCGCAGGACCTGGGCCAGCCGTTCGTGATCGACAACAAGCCCGGCGCCAACGGCATCATCGGCACCCAGCAGGCCGCGCAGGCCAAGGCCGACGGCTACACGATCGTGATCGTCGGCGTGACCACCGCGGCGAGCAACGTGAGCCTGTTCAAGAAGCTGCCCTACGATCCGGTCAAGGACCTGCAGCCGCTCGGCGGCGTGGCGGAGACGCCTTACCTGCTGGTCGGCTCGCCGGACGCGCCGGGCAAGCGGGTCGGCGACGTGTTCAGCTACGCGCGCCAGAACCCGGGCAAGCTGACCTATGGCTACGGCTCGGGCAGCGCGCAGGTGTTCGGCGCGAAGCTCGCCCACATGGGCAAGTCGGACATCACGCAGGTGCCGTACAAGGGCGGCCCGCAGGCGCTGACCGACGTGATGGGCGGCATCGTCAAGCTGACCTTCACCGATTTCGCCAACGGGCTGCAGCAGGCGCGCGCCGGCAAGGTCAAGGTCTATGGCGTGAGCACGCGCGAGCGTTTTCCGCTGGCCGCGGACATTCCCACGCTCAACGAGAGCGGCGCGCCGGGCTTCGACCTGACGGTGTGGTTCGGCCTGATGGCGCCGGCCGGGCTGCCGGACGACGTGGCGCGGCGCCTGTCGGCCTCGCTCGACAAGGCGCTGTCCTCTGACGAGCTGATCCGCCGCTTCGCGGCGCAGGGCCTGACGCCCAAGCGCCAGCCGGCGCCGGACTTCGGCGCCTTCGTCAAGGCCGAGATCGGCAAGTGGGCGGCCATCGTCAAGGAAGCCGGCATCACGCCGGAATAGGCGGTGCTGGCCGTGCTGGCCGTGCTGGCCGCGCGGTCGGCGTTGCCCGCTTTTTTTCTGTGTTTTCTGGAGAGTTTCCCGTGTCCCTGATCGAAATCCGCAAGCGCTGCCTGATCGTCGAAACCACGTATCACGAAGGCGGCCCGCCGCCCGAGAAACCGCTCAAGCTGGCGGCGTCGTGCGCGGTGATCCGCAATCCCTACGCGGGCCGCTACGAGCCGGACCTGATGCCGTTCATGTCGGAGCTGCGCTCGCTCGGCTCGCTGCTCGCCGGCGAACTGGTCGACACGCTCGGCGGCAAGGACAAGGTGGAGGTCTACAGCAAGGCCGCCATCGTCGGCATCAACGGCGAGATGGAGCATGGCGCGGTGTGGCACGAGGCGGGCGGCTGGGCCATGCGCACCGTGCTCGGCGAGCCCAAGGCGATGGTGCCGGCGGTGAAGGCCGTGGCCTCGGCCGGCTACCGGATGATGGTGCCGGTGCACTACATCCACGCGTCCTACGTGCGCAGCCACTTCAACAGCATCGAGATCGGTATCCAGGACGCGCCGCGCCCCGACGAGATCCTGTTCGCGCTGGTCATGGGCACCGGCGGCCGCGTGCATTCGCGTCTCGGCGGCCTGCTCAAGGAGAACGTCGTCGGGGCCGACGGGCAGCGGTAGCGCTCAGGCATCCACCAGCGCCTGCTCCCGCAGCCAGCCTTCCAGCGCCTGCGCCGACATCGGCCGCGCATAGAGGAAGCCTTGCAGCTCGTCGCAGCCGAGGCTGCGCAGGATGTCGGCCTGGTGCCGGCTTTCCACGCCTTCGGCGACCACGCGCAGGCCGAGGTCGTGGCCCAGTTCGACGATGGCCTTGATGACGGCGAGGTCGGCGGGCGCGTCGAGCATGTCGTGCACGAACGCGCGGTCGATCTTGAGCCGGTCGAGCGGGAAGCGGTTCAGGTAGCTGAGGCTGGAGTAGCCGGTGCCGAAGTCGTCGAGCGACAGCTTGACGCCGAGCGCGCGGATCGCGTTGATCGCGTCGAGATAGTTTTCCGCGCTGTCCATCAGCACGGTCTCGGTGATCTCCAGCTCGAGCCGTTCCGGCGCGACGGCGTGGCGCGCGAGGCTCGCGCGCAGCGTGGCGGCCAGGTCGGCGTCGCGCAGCTGGATCGCCGACAGGTTGATCGACATGCGGATGCCGGGCAGGCCGGCGGTGCTCCACTGCGCGAGCTGGCGGCACGCTTCGTCGATCACCCAGGCGCCGATCGGGATGATCAGGCGCGTGTCTTCCGCGATCGGGATGAACTGGGCCGGCATCACGCTGCCGAGCTGCGGATGGGTCCAGCGCAGCAGCCCTTCCACGCTGATGACGGCGCCGGTGATCGCGTCGAGGCAGGGCTGGAAGGCGAGGCGCAGTTCCTGGCGCTCGACCGCGGTGCGCAGGCAGGCTTCGAGCGTGAGCCGCTGGCGCGCGCGCTCGGCGATGTCGGGCGAGAAGAATTTCACCAGGTTGCGCCCGGCCGCCTTGGCCTGGTACATGGCCGCGTCGGCGTTCTGCATCAGGGTGTCGATGTCGGTGCCGTCGTCCGGGTACATCGCCACGCCCACGCTGCACGAGACCTGCAGCGTGGCGCCGCCGATCGCGTGCGGCTCGCGCACGAGCGGCAGCAGGCGGTCGTCGATGGTGCTGGCGACGTCCGCCGCGCCGCCGATGTCGTTCAGGATGACGGTGAATTCGTCGCCGCCCAGCCGGCTCACGGTGTCGCCGCTGCGCACGGCCTGCAGCAGGCGCCGCGACACCGAGCGCAGCAGCGCGTCGCCGATGTGGTGGCCGAGCGAATCGTTGATGTCCTTGAAGCGGTCGAGGTCGATGAACAGCACGGCCACGCGCGCCGGCGAGTTTCGCGCGCGCTCGAGCGCGATGCCCAGGCGCTTGGTGAACAGCGCGCGGTTCGGCAGCTCGGTGAGCACGTCGTGCTCGGCCAGGAACTGGATGCGCGCCTCGCTCTTCTTGCGGTCGGTGATGTCGATCAGCGTGCAGATGTAGTGCGAGACGTTGCCGCGCTTGTCGCGCACCGCGCTGATCATCAGCCAGGCCGGGTAGTCGCCGCCGTAGCGCCGCCGGATCTGCGCCTCGCCGTTCCACACGCTCGACAGGTCGACCAGCGTCGCCAGCCCCTCGATCAGCGGCGTGCCGCCCGCGGCCGCGACGACGAACTCGGGCAGCTTGCCGGTGACGTCTTCCGCGCGATAGCCGGTGGCGCGGTAGAACGACGCATTGGCCGTCAGCAGGCGCCGCTCCTGGTCGAGGATCAGGATCGCTTCCGAGGATGCCTCGAACACCTTGCCCCACAGCTCGAGCCGCTGCTCCATCAGCTTGATCTGGTTGATCGGCGTGAAGGCGGTCAGCACCGCGTCGCGCCCCTGGAACTTGAGCCGCCGCGCGGACAGCATGGCCCAGGTCGGCTCGGCGCTGGCCTTCCAGCGCACCTCGAATTCCTCCACCGCGTCGCGGTCGGACAACTGCTGGAAGAAGCGCGCCCGCACGGGCGAATCGAGCGCGAAGGCCCACGGGTCGGCCGTGCAGCCGTTGAGCCAGTAGAGCGCGGGCTGGTTGGCGTGCAGCACTTCGTGGCCGGGGACCGCAGTCACCATCATCGGCACCGGCGTGGCTTCCACCAGCGCGTGCTGCGCGGCGGAGGCGCGCGCCGTGGCGGCGAGCTCCTTCTGCACGTCGCGCTCGCGGTCGAGCTGCTCCAGCATCTCGTTGAAGCCGCGCACCAGCTGGCCGATCTCGTCCTGGCTGTGCCAGCTCGCGCGCAGCGTGTGGTCGCCGGTGCGGCGCACGGTGTCCATCACGCGCGCCAGTTGCCGCAGCGGCCGCGAGATCTGCTGCGCGACGAAGTACACCATGCCGAGGATGCCGCACAGCAGGAACAGCGCGGTGCCCAGATGCAGCCACATGCGCGAGAACAGCCCGCGCACCCGCGCGTGGAGCAGCGTGTCGAGCTGCTCGCTGGTGTCGCGCCAGGTGTCGCGCACGCTCAGCACCAGCGCCTGCTGCGCGGTGTCGAGGTTGGCGAGCAGGGCGGGGTCGGTCTTGTCGCTGCCGTTCACCACGATGCGCGCGGCGTGCCGGTACGCTTCCACCGCGGCCCGCATGCGCGCCACGGAAGGCGCCAGCGCGGTGCCGAGCGCGCGGTCGGCGGCGCCGGCCTCGGCGAGGTCGGAGCGCAGGCCTTCCAGCACCGCGTCGAGCTGGCCTTCGAGCACGAGGTAGCGCGTGCGCAGGGCCTCGCGGGATTCCTGCCCGTGCATGCCGTCGTGCAGGCGCCGGCCGATGCCGTGCACCGCGTCGACCAGTGCCGGATAGCGCAGGATCGACAGCGACATGGCGTAGTAGCTGTCGAGGTCGGGGTCGAGGATCAGGTTGGACTGGTTGCCGATGCGCGTGACGAGCTCGCGGCAGGCCTCCAGGGCCTCGCCCACGGTGGCGGGCGTGGGCTGCGGCTCGCGCGCGATGGCGGCGAGTGCCGCGCGCACGCGCCGGCTCAGCTCGGCGCTCTGCATGTGCGTGCCGTACTGCTGCTCGGCGTGGGCCAGCTCGGCCCCGATCTGCTCGAAGCGCGCGGCGGGCGGCCGCGCCCCGGCCTCGGTCAGCGCGACGTCGGCCAGCGCGTCGCGCACCGTGTGCAGGTAGATGTTGCCGCCGATCTCCTTGTTGGAGAAATCGATGGCGATGTATTTCTCGTGGATCAGTATCCCGCTGATGTAGACCACCGCGCTCAGATCCAGCAGATAGATCAGCAGCAGCTTGCGGCCCACGCGCAGGCGCCCGAGAAACCGGAAGAAGGGATTGTCTTTCATCGTGCGCGCACCGTCGCGCATTATTTAGGGTGACTCATGGTGCACTCCAACGGACTGGCGGGAAAGAGGCAAGAAAGATGCCGGGCCTGGCTGGAGGGTTGGCTGGCATTCCCATATCGACGCCCGCGCGCCGCGGCTTTAGCGTTTGGCGGATATTCCCCGTGACGGTGCGTGCGTGCCGCAGGAGGGTGCGGGAAGCTGGCGGCCGGCACCATTGCGGCCCCTCCGCGTCACTGTTCGGGGTCATTGTTCCGGCCCCGCGGAGGCCACTCTTTGGTGGGGGGCATTTTTGGCGATACGTGCCGTTATTTGTCATTAACGACAATGTTGATCAACGATGACTGCTGCCATTGCGATCTGCGCGGCAGCCGACGCGGCATGCAGCAATGACGCGGGCAACGCGCGGCCGCTGGCCGGCAAATATCAAGCAGACAGGAGAATTCATGGGGCGTATCCGTCTTGCCGGCGCATGGCTGGCGTTGAGCCTGTTTCTCGGCGCATGCGCGCCTTCGGTACCGATTTCGCAATCGAAGGTCGAGATATCCGGCCGGGAGGCGGCGGCACGGCGAATCCGGCTACTGGAGCCGGCCGCCATCAAGCTCGATACCGGATATTCGCGCACGCTTGCCCAGGACTCGGTCTGGCAGTCCTTCGGGCGTCTTCCGCAGGGCCAGGTTTTCAGGCCGGTCGGCACGATTTTCACGATTGAAGGCCGCCAGGTGCATGAGGCGTACCTGGTGATCGAAGAACAAAAACTGGTGGGATTCTATTTGCCCGGGGAAGAAAACTATTCCCTGCTTTCAACCGCGGTACCCCTTAAATTCGGAGATATCAAGTGATTCGTGCTGTACGGACTGTAGTGATGGGCCTGGCCCTGGCTGGTCTTGTGGCGGGCTGCGCTTCCGGCGTGAAGCATTCGGAAATGGCCGCATCCATACCTACCATCAAGCAAGGCGAGGGCCGTATCTACTTCCTGCGCTCGGCATCCATGCTCGGCGCGGCGCTCCAGCCGGATATCCGCCTCAACGACCAAGTGGTGGGCGAGTCCAAGCCGGGCGGCTTCTTCTTCGTCGATCGTCCGGCAGGCAAGTATGTCGCCGCCACCGCGACGGAGACCGAGAAGACGCTCAGCTTCGGTCTCGATGCGGGGGAAACGAAATACGTGCGCAGCTCGCCTTCGTTTGGCCTGGTGGTCGGCCGGATCGTGCTTGAGCTGGAAACGCCGGAAAAGGCCAAGGAAGACCTGCCGTCGCTGAGCTACACCGGCAATGCGCTGACGCCGCAAGCCAAATAAGGCTGCCGGGGGCGGTCTCGCGCGGCGCCCCGGCCCAGGCCGGCGGCATGCGCGCTCCCATATGCGAAAACCGCCTTTCCATAGCCGAAAAGTTGTCTATACAAGTAGTGGGCGGCCCGATAACATCGGTCTGATCTACAAGCGCGCGCGGTCCCGGCGCGCTTGTTGTCTTTCCATGTTTCCGGAGTCAGAAGTGAACCGTCTTGTCCGCCTGTTGGCCGATTCCCTTGTCATCCGCATTGCCGGCGCCGCCTTGCTGGCCTGCGCGAGCCTGCCGGCGCCGGCCGCGGGGCCGGCCGGGGCGGAAGGCTATCCGGCGCGCCCGGTCCGGGTGATCGTGCCGTTCGCGGCGGGTGGCGTGGCGGACGCGCTGCCGCGCCTGGTCGGGCAAAAGCTGGCGGAGCAGTGGGGCCGCCCGGTGGTGATCGACAACAAGCCGGGCGCGGCCGGCAATATCGGCATGGAAGCGGCGGCGCGCGCGCCGGCCGATGGCTACACGCTGGCGCTGGCGCCGGCGGGCAACCTGACGGTGAACCCGATTCTGTTCCCGAAGCTCGGCTTCGAGGTGAAGGACCTCGTGCCGGTCACGCTGCTGGCGACCTCGCCGAACGTGCTGGTGGTGAATCCGGGCCTGCCGGCGCACACGCTCAAGGCGCTGGTCGAATACGCGCGCGCCCATCCGGGCGAGCTGAACTTCGCTTCGCCGGGCAACGGCAGCGGCGCGCACCTCGCGGGCGAGCTGCTGAACCTGGAGGCGGGCATCAAGACCGTGCACGTTCCCTACAACGGCATCGCGACGGCGCTCAACGACGTGCTGGGCGGGCAGGTGCAGATGGTGTTCGCGGGCGTGTCGAGCGTGCTCCAGCACATCCGCTCGGGCAAGCTGGTGGCGGTCGCGGTGGCCGGGCCGCACCGGCTGGCGCAGTTGCCGGGCGTGCCGACGGTGGCGGAGTCGTATCCGGGCTTCGACGTGACCTCGTGGTACGGGCTGGTGGCGCCCAAGGGCACGCCGGACGCGGTGGTGCGCAAGTGGCAGGCCGACGCGGCCGCCGTGCTGCGCCAGCCGGAGGTGCGCGAGAAGCTGCTGGGTCTCGGCCTGGAGCCGGTGGGCAGCACGCCGGAAGCGTTCGCCAGGACCATCTCCAGCGAAACCCTGAAATGGCGCGCGATCGTGCATCGCGCGAAAATCCAGCCGCTGCAGTCGTAGGCCGGAATCGGGTACCGGCACCGGCACCAGTACCGGCAACCGTCCGCGCTCTCCGCGCGCCGGCTCGCGCGAGCCGGCGCCGTCTTTCCTCCTTCCCGCCTTCCCGCCCTCCCGCGTTTCCCCAGCCCCCGGCAGCCTCGCCCTAGGGTAATCCCCAATATGCCGTATCATCTCGCCCGGTGCATTGGCCGCCAGGGCAGGCCGCGTCGCGGGCGCGGCACATTTCTGCCTTTGCGCTGTCCAACGTGCCGGATTTCATAGTGAAACAGGTAGCGGATTCGCCATATGGCGGGTCCGGGGTGGCGGGGCGCCTTGTCGGGACGCCCGCTGCCTGTGATGCAGGAGAGGCTTTTGGCGACAAACGAAACCCAGCGCAGAACTGAGGTCGACCTGATCCGCGGCGTGGCGCTGATCTTCATCGTGGTGGATCACGTCAACGGCAGCGTGCTGGCTGACTACACCATCCGCAATTTCGCGTTCTTCGACGCGGCGGAGATCTTCGTCTTCCTGGCCGGTTATTCGGCCAGCTCCGCGTTCCTGGCGATGGAGGCGCGGCATGGCGCGGCCGCCGCGCAGAGCCGCCTGGTGCGGCGCAGTTGGGAAATCTACAAGGCCTTCGTGCTGACCGGGCTGCTGATGCTGGTGTTCGGCCTGCTGCTGGCGCTCGCGCGCGTGCCGGCGCCGGCGGTGGTGTCCACCGAGGCGCCGGTCTTCATGGCGCATCCGTTCAGCACGCTGATCGAGGTGTTCAGCGTGGCGCGCCAGCCCTTCGTCTCCGACGTGCTGCCGATGTACGCGGTCTTCATCCTGTGCGCGCCGCTGTCGATCCGCATGGCGCGCGCGAGGCCGCTGACCTTCGTCGGCGCCAGCGCGCTGCTGTGGCTGATGGCGCCGATGCTCACGCCGCTGCTGCCGAGCAGCGACGGCAACGGCTGGAGCTTCAACCCGTTCGCGTGGCAACTGATGTTCGGCCTGGGGCTGATGTCGCGCCTGCGGCCGGACGTGATCCTGCCGCGCCAGCCGCTGGTGCGCTGGGTGGTGACGGTGCTGGCGGTGGCGATGACGCTGGCCGGCGTGCTGCTGGCCTACCTGTGGATGCGCCCGCACGTGTACGAGCCGTGGCTGCCGGCATGGCTGCCGACGATGGTGTTCCCGCTGCCCAAGAAAAGCCTGGCGGCGCTGCGCGTGGCGAGCTTCCTCGGGCTGGCGTGGCTGGCCTACCTGGCGGTGCGCGCGGGCTGGGTGGCGCGGCTGGCCTCGGTGATGGGCCCGGTGGTGCAGATCGGCCGCCACAGCCTGTTCTGCTTCGTGTTCGGCGCGGTGGTGTCGGTGGTGATCGAGGGCTTTACCTACGGCATCGCCGGCGGGCGGCCTTCGCGGCCCATCGCGCTGGGCGGCGACATCGTGGCGGTGGCGCTGCTGCTGGTGATCGGCGGCTGGTGGGGGCGGCGCAAGGAGGGGCGCAAGGCGGCGGTGGCCGCCCGGCAGTTGCGCGCGGTGCCCTGCGCGAACGGCCGCGGCCTATGAGCGGGCCGCGGCGCGCTGCCGCGTCCGCGGCTTCGGCGCGGCCGATGCGGCCGATGCCGCCTTCTCCCTGCCGGCGGCCAGCAGGCCGGTCAGCACGAACTGCTGCACGCCTTGCCGCCATTGCGCCAGCGCCACCTTCGGGCGCGTGGTGGGCCCGGTCGGCTTGGCGCTGAAGAACATGCTGACGCCGTGCATGGCGGACCAGGCGCAGCGCACCATCATGTCGTCGAACTGCGCGTCCAGCCCGTTCTCGCTGAAATAGTCCTGCACCGCGCCGTAGAGCAACTGGTAGGAGGCCGCGCCCGCCTCCAGCAGCTCGGGGTAATTCTCCTTGCCGACGATCTGCGGGCCGAACATCAGGTAGAACAGGGCGGGGTGCCTGACGGCGAATTCGATGTAGCCGTCCATCACCGTGAGCAGCCGTCCCTCGGCCGTCATGTCGGGCGACATGCGGGCGCGCCGTATCGCCACCAGCTCGCGGAAGCCGTCGGCGGCGATGGCGGCGAGCAGTCCTTCCTTGTCGGCGAACTGGTTGCGCGGCGCCCCGTGCGAGACCCCCGCGAGCCGCGCCGCCGAGCGCAGCGTCAGGCCGTGGACGCCTTCGGTTGCGAGGATCTCCCTGCCGCAGCGGATCATTTCCTCACGCAGGTTGCCGTGGTGGTAGCTCTGGCGGGGCGGCGGGGTGGTGGCATTGGTCATGGTGTTGCCGTGGGCGGTGTCGTCAGGCCTCCATGTTAGCGCCAACGGCAGCGCGCCCGCCCCGCATCCGCGCGCGCGGCGATGGTGATTGCTATTGCAGCGTGATGTGCTTTTCGGCGACCACCCTGGCCCAGCGCTCCGCGTCCTTGCGGATCTGCGCGTCGAACGCGGCCGGCGTGGTGCCGCTCGGCTCGGTGCCCAGCTCCTGCAGCCGGGCCTTGACCTCGGGCACCGCCACCGCCTTCGCGACCTCCGCGCTGAGACGGTTGACGATCGCGTCCGGCGTGCCGGCCGGCGCGAACAGGCCGAACCAGCCGACGTCGGCGAACTGCGGATAGCCCTGCTCGGCGAAGGTGGGCACGCTCTCCAGGCCCTTCCAGCGGCGCGGCCCGGTCACGCCGAGCGCGCGCACGGTGCCGGCCTGGATGTGCGGCTTGATCGCCAGCGGATCGACGAACAGGCCGTTGATCTGGCCGCCGATCAGGTCCTGGATCGCCGGCGCGGAGCCCTTGTAAGGCACGTGCATCATGTCGATGCCGCTGACCGAGGCCAGCATCTCTCCCCACAGGTGGGAGCCGGTGCCGGCGCCGAAGGAGCCGAAGTTGAGCCGCTCGGGCGACGCCTTGCCGTAGGCCAGGTAGCTCTTGAGGTCCGTCACCGGCAGCTTGCGGTCCACCACGAACACCACGGGCGCTGCCGCGATCCCGGCCACGCCGCGGAAGCTCTTGATGGCGTCGTAGGGCAGGTCCTTGAACAGCGCCGGCTGGATGCTGTGCGCGGAGTTGTTGAGCAGCAGGGTGTAGCCGTCCGGCGCCGCCTTCGAGGCGATCGAGTACGCCACCACCGTCTGCCCGCCGGGCCGGTTGTCCACCACGACCGGCTGCCCCATCTGCCGCGACAGGGCCGCGCCCACGGTGCGGGCGATGATGTCGGTGCCGCCGCCGGCGGCGTAGGGCACGATGATCCGGATCGGATGGGTGGGGTAATCCGCCGGCTTTTCGGCATGCGCGGGGTGGGGCGCCAGCAGCAGCAAGCCGGCCACCCCGGCCGCGAGGCGCGCGGCCGTGTTGGACGTGGTCATGGTTGTCTCCTGTCTTGATCTGTTTTCGATCTGATTTCGATCAGTTCTCGGTTCCGCATTTCGGCTGGCTTTCGCCAGCCTTTCCGTGCTACTCGTACACCACTGAGTAGCGCGTGGTCAGCGTGGCGAAGGCGGTCTCGATGGTGGCCATCGCCGCGGCGCGCTCGGCTTCGCTCATGGCGGCGGGCAGCACCAGCGTCGAGGCCAGCCCGAGGTCGCCGCGGTCTTCCACGCGGATGTCGCGCACGGGGAGCGGCGCCCCGGCGGCGGCATCGGCCAGCATCTGCTGCTGGGCGCGCCGGATGGCGTCGCCGCGCAGCACGTTCTTCTGGATCTTGCCGACCGCGGTCTTGGGAATGGCGTCGACCAGATAGAACTGCTTGGGCACCGCCGCGCGCTCGGGAATCGCCTCGTAGGCGTAGTGCCTGAGGCGGCCGAGCGGATAGTCGCTGCCCGGCTTGAGCGCGATGTAGGCCACCGGCAGCTCGCCCGCGTGCGCGTCCGGGATGCCGACCGCCGCGGCGTCGAACACGGCCGGATGGCGGTACAGCGCTTCCTCGATCATGCGCGGGTCGATGTTGTTGCCGCCGCGGATGATGAGGTCCTTGGCGCGGCCGGTCAGCCAGAAGTAGCCTTGCGCGTCCATGTAGCCGAGATCGCCGGTGTTGAACCAGCCGCCGTCGAACCAGATGTCCCGGTTGTGCGCCGGGTCGAGGTAGCCGGCGAAGACGTTGGGCCCGCGCACCACCACCACGCCCGGCTCGCCGGGCTCGCAGTCGCGCACGATGCGCCGGCCGGCCACCTTGACCGCCTTCATCTGCTGGTAGGCCATGCGGAACCCGATCGAGCCCGTGCGCGCTTCGCCGTGGCGCGGGTTGCAGGCGCTCAGCGCGGTGCCTTCGGTGAGGCCGTAGCCTTCCAGGATGACCGAGCCGGTCTTCCTGCCGAAGGCCTCGGCGATGGCCGTCGACAGCGGCGCGGTGCCGCAGGTGGCGGCCTGCAGCGAGCCGATGTCGGCATCCTCGAGGGGGATGTTGAGCAGCATGTTGACCACGGCCGGCACCATGCTGAGCGTGGTGACGCGGAAGCGCTCGATGATGCGCCAGATGTTGCGGATCACGGAGGGATCGCGCCAGCCGCCCGAGGTCAGCATGACCACCGAGGCGCCGCGCGCGAGCGGCATCAGGCAGTTGGTCAGCACGCCGGTGACGTGGAACATCGGCACGCCGCACACGCGCACGTCCGCGGGCTGCACGTCGTACTGCATGCCGCTGGCCCAGGCCATGAAGACCTCGTTGCCGTGCGTGTGCAGGGCGAGCTTGGGCGTGCCGGTGGTGCCGCCGGTGTGGAACATCGAGGCGGTGTCCCCGGGGGCGATGCGCCGGCCGCTGTCGAGCGCCTCGGCGCCGAAGCGCGGCAGCTCGGCCAGCAGGTCGACCACGCCATCCTCGCTCGCGGGGCCGCCGCCGGCCTTGATCCAGTGGCGCACGCCGGGCAGCTCCTGGCGGATCAGCATGGCCTTGTTCCAGGCCTCGATGTCCGGGTCGGGGCCGTAGACGATCACCGCCTTCGCGCCGGCGTTGGCGAGCAGGGTGCGGATGATCTCCGGCTCCAGCATCCAGTTGACGGGGCAGGCGATGCCGGCCGCCTCGCTGCCCCAGAGCGCGTATTGCGACTCCGGCGCGACCGGCATGAGGATGCCGATCACGTCGGCCGGCCCCAGGCCTAGCGCATGCAGCAGGTTGGCGGTCTGGGTGATGCGGCCGAATAACTGGCCGTGGCTCACGGTGGTGGCGCGCTCCAGCTCGTCGCCGGAGGCGAAGTGGTGCAGCGCGGGCGCGTCGGGCGCGCGGTCGCGCGCCAGGCGCAGCAGGTCGTAGGTGCTGGCCGGCAGGTCGCGCGCCGGCAGCGGGGTCTGCTCGAAGCGCTCGATGTCGTCGAGCGTGGCCACGCGCAGCCCGGGCTGGTAGAGGTCCCGCCGCGCGCGGGCGGCGGCTTCGATGGCGGCTTGCGTCATGGTCAGGATCCCCGGTAGGCCGGACGGCGCTTGTTCAGGAAGGCATCGCCGCCTTCGTGCATGTCGTCGGTGCTGAACAGCGTGGCGAAGGCAAGCTGCTCCATCATCAGCGCCGTATCCAGGTTGGTGTCCTGCCCGTTGTTGATCATCAGCTTGGCCAGGGCGATCGAGTGCGGCGATTTCTCCGCGATGCGGTGCACGTAGGCCTTGGCCTCGTCGAGCAGCTGCGCGGCGGGCACCACCTTGTTGACCAGGCCGATGCGGTAGGCCTCGTCCGGCTTGATGATCTCGCCGGTGAAGATCATTTCCTTGGCGCGCGTCGCGCCCACCAGCCGCACCAGGCGCTGGGTGCCCCCGCGCCCGGGGATCAGGCCGACGTTGGTCTCGGTCTGTCCCATCAGCGCGTTGTCGGCGGCCACGCGCAGGTCGCAGGCCATCGCCAGCTCCAGGCCGCCGCCGAAGCACGGCCCGGCGATGGCCGCCACCACCGGCACGGTGCTGTGATGGATCAGCGCCCACAGGTCGGACGCGCCGCTGGTGGGGCCGAACGCATCGAGCGGGCGGCGCTTGAGCATCTCGACCAGGTCGCCGCCCGAGACGAAGGCCTTGGTGCCGCCCCACAGCACGATGCCGCGGATGGTCTTGTCGGCCATCAGCGCCGACATCGCCGCGTGGATGTCGTTGCGCAGCGCGGCGTTGAGCGCGTTGTACTTCTCGAGCCGGTTCATCGTGACGATGCCGCAGGCGCCGTCGCGGTCGACGAACACGGTGTCGTATTCGGTGATGGGGGTGGTCGGGTTGGTTGTCATTGGCTTGTCTCCTGTCGGCGTGCGCCGTCTTGTTTGTTGGCTTTCCGGTCGTTCAGTGGATGAACTCGAACAGGCCGGCCGCGCCCATGCCGCCGGCGGCGCACATGGTCACGACGCCGTACCTGGCCTTGCGGCGCCGGCCTTCGAGCAGCAGGTGGCCGACCTGGCGCGCGCCGGTCATGCCGTAGGGGTGGCCGATGGCGATGGCGCCGCCGTTGACGTTGACGCGCTCCTCCGGCAGCCCGAGCTGGTCGATGCAGTACAGCGCCTGGCAGCCGAAAGCCTCGTTGAGCTCCCACAGGTCGATGTCGTCGACGGTGAGCGCGTTGCGCTCGAGCAGGCGCGGTACCGCGCGCACGGGGCCGACGCCCATCTCGTCCGGCTCCACGCCGGCCGTCGCCAGCCCGATGAAATAGCCCAGCGGCGCCAGCCCGCGCCGCTGCGCTTCCCGCTCGGACATCACCACCAGCGCGGCGGCGCCGTCCGACAACTGGCTGGCGTTGCCGGCCGTCACCTGGTAGCCCTCGCCCTTGACCGGGGGCAGGGCGCCGAGCTTTTCCAGCGTGGTGTCCGGGCGGTTGCCTTCGTCGGCTTCGAGCAGGCAGGCCTCGGTGGTGGTCTGGCCGGTCGCCTTGTCGGTCACGCCCTTGCGCGTGGCCAGCGGCACGATCTCGTCGCGGAACAGGCCGGCCTGCTGGGCGCGGTCGGTGCGCTGCTGGCTGCGCAGCGAGAAGGCGTCGGCGCGCTCGCGCGACACGCCGTAGCGCCGGGCCAGGATCTCGGCGGTGTCGATCATGTGCAGGTACACGTCGGGCCGGTGCTCGGCCAGCCACGCTTCCTGCTGGGCCACCTTGAGCGTGACCGGCTGCGACAGGCTGATCGACTCGACCCCGCCGGCCACCATGACCGGCACCTTGTCGACCAGCACGCGCTGCGCGGCAAAGGCGACCGCCTGCAGGCCGGAAGCGCAGAAGCGCGTGAGCGTGGTGCCGCTCACCGAGACCGGCAGGCCGGCGCGGATGGCGCCGGCGCGGGCCACGTTGCCGCCGGTGGCGGCGACCGGCTGGCCGCAGCCGAAGATGACGTCTTCCACTTCGCCGCCTTCGAGGCGGGCACGCCGCACGGCATGCTCGATGACGTGGCCCGCCATCGTGGCGCCGTGCGTCTGGTTGAAGGCGCCCCGCCCGGCCTTGCCGATGGGGGTGCGGGCGTAGGAAACGATCACTGCGCGAGACATGGGTTCTCCTTTGGTATGGGTATCCGCACGGGGACTTCCGGTCCTGGTGCGTGGCGGATATAGACAGTGGATAGATTTGGGCGGAGCGATCCGGCTGGTTGCCAGGATGACGCCGGTTTGCCGGGTGTCCAGCCACCCGCGCCGGGTGGCCGCCTCGGTGTATCCACTGTCTACATGCTAGTTAGCGGATTTAGGCAGGTCAAGCGCGCGGCGGGCTGGCGAGGGTTTACCTCGATGAAGCGGGAAGAGGAGGGAGAGAGAAAAAAGGAGGGCCGGCGGCAGCCACATCACCGCGCGGAAATAATGGTTCGCATGCGAAGCGATGGCGATGCGCGGTGGTGCAACGCGCCGCCGCGCGCCGCTAGCGGGACGCCTGCACGGTATCCAGGATTTCGGTGGACAGCGCCTCCGAGCGCACCGCGCGCGCGAGCACGAGGCCGCCGACCATCGTGGCGAGCATCAGGATCGCGTCCTTGCGCGACGACGCGCTGTCGTCGCCCGCGATCAGTTCGATCAGCGCCGCCACGCCGGCCTCGAAGCGCTTGCGGGTCCTGGCGTCGAGCCGTGACACGTCGGCGCCGAGCGCGGCGATGGCGCAGCCGCTGGCGGGCTTGTCGCGGTGCTTCCGGTTCATGTAGGCGTGCAGGATCGCGCGCTTGCGCTGCCGCGCGGGCGCCGCCGCGGCGGCCGCTTCGAGGAAGGCCGTGGTCTGGCCGAAGGCGGCGTCGACCGCGTCGGCGACCAGGGCATCGCGGGAATCGAAGTGCGCGTAGAAGCCGCCGTGGGTCAGCCCGGCGCTTTTCATCAGCTGCGCCAGGCCGACGCCGTCGATGCCGTGCTCGCGGAATTCGGCTGCGGCGGCCTCGACGATCTGCTTGCGGGTTTCGGCCTTGTGTTCCGGCGAGTAACGCACGATTGGACTCCGTAGGTTGAAGGGCGGCGCTGATTGGATGGCGATCATCATATCCGGATGATGAAGCGCCCGGCAGCCGATGCCACATCATGCCATGACGATGGCATGACGGTCATCATTCAATGACCGGTCCACGGTGGCGGAAGTGGCGGATACGCCGGCATCCGGCGCTTCATCTTCTTTCCGGTTCTTTAGTATGATGATCATCATTCAATCGAATGACGCAAGGGCGGAACGTTCGCCCCAACCAGGAGCGATGTGATGAAAGCGAGAGACGTGGTGCTGTGCCATCCGGTGCGAACGGCAATCGGAGCCTATAACGGCGCACTGAAATCGACGCCGGCGACCGAGCTCGGCGCGGCGGTGATCGCCGAGACCTTCCGCCGCTCCGGGCTCGACCCGGAGCTGGTCGGCAGCGTGGTGTTCGGCAACGTGATCCAGGCCGGCAACAAGATGAACCCGGCGCGGCAGGCCGCGCGCGGCGCCGGCCTGCCGGTTTCGCTGCCGGCGATGACGGTCAACCGCGTGTGCGGCTCCGGCGCGCAGGCCATCGCCAGCGCGGCCGACGAGATCCGCCTGGGCTACGTGGACGTGGCGATCGCCGGCGGCATGGAGAACATGGACCAGGCGCCCTACCTGATGCCGGCGGGGCGCTGGGGCAGCCGCATGGGCGACGCGGTGCTGTACGACAGCATGCTGCGCGATGGCCTGGTGGATGCGTTCTCGGGCGAGCATTCCGGCTGGCACACCGAAGACCTGGTGGAGCGCAGCAAGCTGACCCGCGAAGACCAGGACCACTGGGCCGAGCGCTCGCAGCAGCGCTTCGCGCGCGCGCAGGAGCAGGGCCGCTTCGCCGCGCAGATCGTCGGCGTGCCGGTCAAGGCCAAGGGCGGCATGGCGACGTTCAGCGTGGACGAGGCGAACCGGCCGGACACCACCTTCGAGATCCTCGGCAAGCTGAAGCCGGCGTTCCGCAAGAACGGCACCATCACGGCGGGCAACGCGCCGGGGCTCAACAGCGGCGCGGCGGCGATGGTGGTGGCCGAGCGCTCGCTGGCCGAGGCGAAGGGCCTCGTGCCGATGGCGCGGCTGGTGGCCTACGGCGTCGGCGCGGTCGAGCCGGGCCTGTTCGGCCTGGGCCCGGTACCGGCCGTGCGCCAGGCGCTGCAGCGCGCGCAATGGGCGCTGGGCGACGTGGAGCGCGTGGAGATCAACGAGGCGTTCGCGGCGGTGCCGCTGGCGGTGGCCGGCGAGCTGGGCTTGCCGCTCGACATCATCAACGTGGACGGCGGCGCCATCGCGCACGGCCATCCGATCGGCGCCACTGGCGCGGTGCTGACCACGCGGCTGCTGTACTCGATGCGCGCGGACGGCATCCGGCGCGGCATCGTGACGCTGTGCATCGGCGGCGGCCAGGGCATCGCGCTGGCGCTTGAAGCGCTGGACTGAGGCGCCGGACTGAGGCGCCGGACCGACGCGGCGCTAGGCGGTCTTCTGCCGCAGCGCGAAGGCCCGCTGCGCCGCCGGCCGCGCCACGCAGCGCTGGTGCCACGCGGCCACGTTGGCGAGGTCCGCCGCGTCCAGGTCGGCCAGCCGATGCAGCACCGCGGCGAGGTTGAGGTCGGCCACGGTGAAGCTGTCGCCGAGCAGGTAGGGCTGGCGCGCGCAATGCGCGTCGAGCACGGCCAGCGGCTTGCGCAGCGCGGCCAGCGCGGCGGCGGCCTGGGCCGGGTCGCGCTGCGCCGGCGGCAGCAGGCGGGTGTGCTGGGCGAGCTGGGTGGTGAGCGGCTCGACCATCGTGGCGGCCCACAGCGTCCATTGCAGGATGAGGGCATCCTGCCGCGCGGTGCCGTCCCACAGCACGCGGCCGGCGTGCCGGCGCGCGAGGTACAGGGTGATGGCCAGCGATTCGTAGAGGACCAGGCCGTCGTCGTCGATGGCCGGCACCATGCCGTTGGGATTGATCGCCAGGTAGGCCGGCGCCTTGGCTTCGGGCGAGGCGTAGTGCAGCGGAACGTGCTCGTAGGGCAGGCCGAGTTCTTCGGCCGCCCACAGCGGGCGGATGGCGCGCGAGGCGGCGATGCCGTAGATCTTCAGGGTCACGGATGGGGTTCCGGCTGGTGGGTTCGAGGGTTGGGAAGGGGCGGCGCCGGGCTCACTCGCCCAGCGCGATGCCGTCCTTGCGCTTGTCCGACGCGCCCAGCAGGCTGCCGTCGGCATCGCGCATGACGATCTGCGCGCCGCCGAAATCGCTGCGCCCGCCGAGTTCGCCGAGGCCGGCCGGATCGCCGTAGCCGGCGTCGCGCAGGGCCTTCGCGATGGCCGGCGGCGTGCCGGCTTCGATGGCGAGCGCGGTGTCGGACTCCAGCCGCCAGCGCGGCGCGTCGAGCGCGGCCTGCAGCGGCTGCTGCCACGCCGCCAGCCGCACCAGCAACTGCAGCTGGCCTTGCGGCTGCATCAGCCCGCCGACCACGCCGAAGCCGGCATGGAAGCGCCCGTCGCGCAGCGCCGCGCCCGGCACCACGGTGTGATACGGGCGCTTGCCCGGTGCCGGGCTGTTGATGTGGCCCGGGCTGGCGAAGCCGAAGCCGCGGTTCTGCAGCACGAAGCCGCAGCCGGGCACCGCGATGCCGGAGCCGAAGCGCTTGAAGATGCTGGTCATCAGCGTGACGGCGAGGCCGTCGCGGTCCACCACCACGGTGCAGACGGTGTTGCCGGCCGGGTCCGCCACGGTCTGCTTGGCGTATTGCATGGCGCGGCCCATTGCCCGCACGGTGCGCAGCACGGCGGCGGGATCGTCCTCGGCCAGCAGGGCCGGATCGAGCTGGCCGAGCTCGTCGAGCGCGTGCAGGATGGCCACGCCGTGCGTGTTGGGCGGGCACTCGAGGATGGTCAGGCCGCGGAACTCGGTGGAAACCGGCGTGCAGAAGTCCCCGCGGTGGGCCGCGAAATCCGCCGCGGCCAGCGCGCCGCCGGCATGGCGGCTGGCGGTCTCGGCCGCCTGCGCGGGCGCGCCCAGGTAATAGGCGTCGGCGCCTTCGGCGGCGATGGCGCTCAGTACCCTGGCCAGTTCCGGGTTGCTGAAGGTCTCGCCGGCCACGGGCGGGCGCCCGGCACGGTAGAGCGCGGCGCAGACCGGGTCTTGGTGCAGCACGCGGTCGAACACGGCCCATTCGCGCGCCGCCACCGGCGCCACCGCGAAGCCGTCGCGCGCCAGCGCGATGGCCGGGGCGAACAGTTGCTTCCACTCCATGCGGCCGTAGCGGCGGTGCAGGTCTTCCCAGCCGCGCACCGCGCCCGGCGTGGTCAGCGAGAGCGCGTGGCGCTCGGGGATGCGCTGGTTGGGCAGACCGGCCAGCGCCTCTACGGGGAAGGCGGCCGGCGCGCGGCCGGTGCCGTTGTAGCTGACCGCATGGCCGTCGGGCTCGACGATCATGGCCAGCATGTCGCCGCCGATGCCGGTGGCCATCGGCTCCACCACGCCGAGGATGGCGTCGGCCGCGAGCGCCGCGTCCACGGCGCTGCCGCCTTCGCGCAGCACCCGCAGCGCCGCCTGGGCGGCGAGCGGGTGGCCGGTGGCGACCATGCAGTGCGGCGCGCGCACGCCTTCGGGCGGGATTGCGGTTGTCATGCGGTTTGCTCCATCAGGGTGAGGGGAATGGGGGGCCTGCGTTTCAGCGTTGCGGCGTTGCGGCGTTTCAGCGCCACAGCACCACGGCGCACATCGTCGATACCGCCAGGCCGGCCAGCACCGGCACCAGCAGCGCGCGCACGGCGTCGAGCACCGGCACGCGCGCGAAGCCGGCAATGGCCACCAGCGAGGACCAGGCGATCAGCGTGCCGCCGCCGGTCCACACCGCGCCCATCTGGCCGACCGCGCACAAGGTGGCGGCGTCCAGCCCGACGGTCGGGCCGAGCGCGCCGGCCAGCGTGCCGGTCAGCGGCAGGCCGGCGAAGCCCGAGCCGTCGATGCCGGTGATCATGCCGACCAGCAGCACGCCGAAGGCCACCAGCACGTGGTTGCTGGGGATCCAGTTCTCGGCGCCCTGGATCAGCTCGAACAGCAGGCTGGGCGCGTGGCCGGCGCCAATCTGCAGGATGGCGCCGGCGGTGTCGCCGGCGCCGATGAAGAAGAAGCCGGCGATCGGCAGCACCGAACCCATCGCCTTGAAGGCGAACACGAAGCCGTCGGTGATGTGCTCGGCGCTGGTGTCGAGCATCCTGCGCGGGCCTTCGGCGGCCAGCGTGCACAGGATCATCAGCAGCGCGGCGGTGCCGCCGACCAGCGCGGCGGCCTCGCCGCCCTTGAGCTCGGCCATGCCCAGGCCGAGCTTGGGCGAGACCATCAGCGCGATGACCGCGGCGAAGGCCAGCGGCGTGAGCATGGCGAAGGCCTTGGACCACTTGATGCGCCGCTGCTCCACCATCGACAGGCTGCGCGCGATGTTCGCATCGGTGCCGAGCGGCTCGCCGTGCGCGGTGCCGCGCGCCAGCTCGCTCTTGTCGAAGCTGCCGGCGGCTTCCACGCGGGCCAGGTCCGCGTCGGGCGCGCGGCCCTGCCAGCGCTCCAGCAGGCTGGCGCTGGCGGGGCGGATGTGGCCGCGGATGGACAGGTAGGCCAGCGTCAGCGCGATGCCGCCGGTGATCAGCGACAGCACCAGCGCGCGGTCCGCCACCATCGTGGCGCTGACCGCGGCGCCGGCGGCCTTGGCGCTGATGCCGGGCGCCACGCCGATCACGTAGTCCGACGACAGCGCCGTGCCCTGGCCGGCGATGGCGATGGCCATCGCGCCGGCCAGCGGCGGCAGCCCGGCGGCGATCGCGGCCGGCAGCAGGATGGCGGACACCAGCGGGATCGCCGGGGTGGGCCAGAAGAACAGCGAGATGGCGTAGGTGATGGCCGCCAGCATGAAGTACGCCGCGTGGCCGTTCTTCATCACCGCGCGGAACGGCTCGACCATGCGCACGTCGGAGCGCAGCGCCTTGAGCGCATTGAGCAGCGCCGTCATCAGCGCGATCACCAGGAAGATGTTGAACAGCTCGCGCGCGGCCACGAAGCTGGCGTTGAAGATGCTGGCCAGCGCGCTGACCGGGTTGTGGGTCCAGGCCAGCGTGACCAGGAAGGTGGCGATGATGGCGGGCACCACCACGTTGGCGCGGAACACCATCGTGAGCACGATGGCGAACACGCCGGCGAGGTAGACCCAGTGGGCCGCGCCGAGGGCGATGTGTGAATCCATTTGGGGGCTTGTCTCCTGTGCCGGCGCGCCTGGGGGCTGGCGCTGCCGGTCCGTGCAGAGGCGGCATCGTAGCCGGCTTCGCGCCGGGGCGGCAACCCTGGCGCGGACCGGCGGCTGCCGGAGGGGCGGCGCGCGCACGTCCCGCGGCGGGCAGGGCGCCCGCGGCGTGACGGCGAACGGCGTCCGCGTGCCTATTCGGCGTCGGTGGTGCTGGCTGCCGGGGCGGTGGGCGCCGGCGCGGCCGCGGTGGGCCGCACGGCGATCGAAGGCGGCCTGGCGGGGTCGGCCTGCGGCTCCCACGACACGCTGATGTCGCCGTTGACGAAGGTCTGGCACGCCATGCGGTAGCCCTGCGCGAACTGCTCGTCGGTCAGGTGCCGGCGTTCCTTGGGCTTGATGGCGTCGGTGGATTCGCGCCCTTGTTCGATCCTGCACTTGCAGGTGCCGCACAGGCCGCCGCCGCACTTGAAGGGGATGCCGCCTTTCTCGCGCAGCGACACGCGCAGCAGGTTGCTGTTCTCGGGAGCGCTGACGACCTTGCTGCCGTTGGTGAGGAAGGTGATTTCAATCATGGGGCGGTCCGATTGCATGAGGGGGCTGCCCGGCGCCGTGCCGGTCATACTCGGGGTTTGTCGTGGGGCGGGCGGCGGGCTCAGCGCCTGACCAGCGCGATGTCCATGCTGCCGAAGCTGGCCAGGTGCCTGAGTTCCTGGCGCGCGTCTTCGAGCGTGTCGAACTTTTCCAGGAACTTGGAGGGCACGTAGTTGATCAGCGGCGGCGCGGCGCTGTCGGCTTCCGTTTCCTCCACCACCTTGAGCTTGACCGGATGCGCCAGCTCGGCGATCACGTACTGCGCCGTCTTGCGGCCGTAGAAAAGGTAGTCGTAGGCCTCCACGGCCACCAGCCCGTCGACGAGCTCGGTGCGGAACTGGCCTGGCTTGCTGCTGAGAATGACGTACATGACTGCGCTGCCTGCTGGATGCGGTGGGTTGCGGCGGATTGCCGGAGATTACGGATTGGCTGCCGGCGCTATCGTGTCCGGCTGGAGCGCGGCGGCGGCGCTCTGCGCCGGCAGCTCGTCCTGCTCCAGTTCGATGTCATGCTCCAGCCAGAGCTGGCAGGTCAGGCGGTAGCCCTGTTCCAGCCGCTCGCCGAGCTGCTTCTTTTCCTTCCAGTTGGGCGGCGGCAGGTGCTCGGCGCCCGCGATCACGCGGCACGCGCATTTCGAGCACTTGCCCATGCCGCACTCGTAGCGCAGGTTGGGATACGGAAACTGCTTGATCCCGGCGCGCACCACCAGGTTGGTGTTGGGCTTGACCTCGTCTTCATAGGTCTCGCCGTTCTTGTGGAATACGACTTTCGGCATACGACTGTCCCGCGGGCGGTCTCTCTGGTGCGGGCGGCATCGCGCGATGCCGCCCGCGTCATGGCAAATTCAACGCGCCTTCAGGCGGCGAGTTCGAGTTCGGGCAGCGGGATTTCTTGGGCGACGTAGTCGTGGTAGAGCGCGGTGGTGTAGAGCAGGCGCATCTGGGCGCCGATCTCGCAGATCTTCAGGCAGCGCTGCTGCAGTTCGGGCGTGTTGGCGTGCTCGAGGACGATCTGGTAGCCGCGCTCGCCGTGGATCTCGTCGGAGACGATGTGCAGGTCGAAGAACTCGACTT